>LNFM01003913.1_pt1 | contig 96086 bp, 89 predicted proteins | sample 596031 | NCBI WGS metagenome assembly LNFM01 (sample SAMN04254537, study PRJNA301005) | activated carbon metagenome | isolation source: dual media filters at the Ann Arbor, Michigan drinking water treatment plant | place: USA: Ann Arbor
CGGCCACGGCGATCGTCACGTCGGCGATGTTGCGCACCTGGGTGGTGAGGTTGGCGGCCAGCAGGTTGACGTTGTCGGTGAGGTCCTTCCAGGTTCCAGCGACGCCCGGCACCTGGGCCTGCCCACCGAGCTTGCCCTCGGTGCCGACCTCGCGGGCGACACGGGTGACCTCGCCGGCGAAGCTGTTGAGCTGGTCGACCATCGTGTTGATGGTCTCCTTGAGCTGCAGGATCTCGCCGCGCACGTCGACGGTGATCTTCTTGGAGAGATCGCCGCCCGCCACTGCCGTGGTCACCTCGGCGATGTTGCGCACCTGGGCAGTCAGGTTGGTGGCCATCGAGTTGACGTTGTCGGTGAGGTCCTTCCAGGTTCCGGCGACGCCCGGCACCTGGGCCTGTCCGCCGAGCTTGCCTTCAGTGCCGACCTCGCGGGCGACGCGGGTGACCTCGCCGGCGAAACCGTTCAGCTGGTCGACCATCGTGTTGATGGTGTCCTTGAGCTGCAGGATCTCGCCGCGCACGTCGACCGTGATCTTCTTGGAAAGATCGCCGCGCGCCACCGCCGTGGTCACGTCGGCGATGTTGCGCACCTGGTCGGTGAGGTTGCCGCACATGGCATTCACCGAATCGGTGAGATCCTTCCAGGTGCCGGCGACGCCGGGCACGATCGCCTGGCCGCCGAGCTTGCCCTCGGTGCCGACCTCGCGCGCCACGCGCGTCACCTCCGAGGCGAACGACCTCAGCTGGTCGACCATGGTGTTGATGGCTTCCTTGAGCTGCAGGATCTCGCCGCGCACGTCGACCGTGATCTTGCGCGACAGGTCGCCATTGGCTACCGCGATGGTCACGTCCGAGATGTTGCGGACCTGGGCGGTCAGGTTGTTGGCCATCGAGTTGACGCTCTCGGTCAGCTCGCGCCACACGCCGGTCACCTCGCTCACCTTTGCCTGGCCGCCGAGCTTGCCCTCGGTGCCGACCTCGCGCGCCACGCGGGTCACCTCGGAGGTGAACACGCTCAGCTGCTTGATCATGGTGTTGACGATGGTGGCCGAGCGCAGGAACTCGCCCTTGAGTGGCCGGCCGTCGACATCGAGCCGGACGGTCTGCAGGAGATCGCCCTGGGCGACGGCGCTGATCACCCGCGTCACCTCGGTGGTCGGCCACACGAGATCGTCGATCAGGCCGTTGACCGAGCTTTCCATCTCGCCCCACTGGGCGGTCGAGATGCCGAACTTCACGCGCTGGCGCGTGCGGCCCTGCTCGCCTACCGACTTGCCGATGCGCTCGAGCTGCTGCGCCATGATCTGGTTGGCGCCGACGATCTCGTTGAACAGCACGGCGATGCGCCCCAGCTCGCCATCCCGCCGCGCCGGCAGACGGACCGAGAAATCGCCGGCCCGCATCGCCTCCAGGGCGCTCTGCAGTTCATGGAGGTCGGGCGAGATCCCGTTGTGGCCGGCCGTGCCGCGCGCCGGGGAGGCAGGGGGATTGGCCGGGCCATTCGCGATGCTCGTGCCGGTATCGACCTGGGTAGCCATGGCGTAGTTCCCCTGCCCGCGGGCGTCTCGCGCGCGGTGGGTACGCGATCGGGCGAGACCCCACAGATCCTGCTCCCAAAGCGCGCACTTGTTCCCCCGCAACCATCTGAGAACGCATGCGTTGCCAGGAGGTTGCGTCCTGTGAAGAACAAAGTTAGAGTGGTCAGACCACGGACTGTCCAAAGACCATGAGCGACCCGAGCACGCATAGCATCCTGCGACCCATCAGCGAGGAAGACCAGACGGGAGCCGCCCGGGTCTTTGCCTTCTTTCGCGACCGCTTGATGACGGGGGAGCTGAAGGCGGGCGATCGGCTCCTTCCGGAGCGGGTGCTGGCCTTGGCCCTGGGCGTCAGTCGTCCGGTGCTGCGGGAGGCTCTGCGGTCGTTGGCCGTGCTGGGATTGCTCGACATTCAGCACGGCCGCGGCGCCTTCATTCGGGCCGCCGATGCCTCGGTATTGGGCCAGGCCTTGACGCTTTGCCTGCTGCATCAGCCCAATATCACCGACGACGTGCTGCAGGCGCGGATCGCGATCGAATGCCAGGCGATACGGCTCGCCTGCGAACGTGCGAGCGAGCGCGATCTGCAGACGATCGGCACCCTGCTCGACGCCCTGGTCGCGGCAATCGACGAGCCCGAGGCCCGCAACGCGGCCGATCACGCGTTTCACGTCGCCATCGTGCAGGCGAGCGGCAGCGGGTCGCTGATGAAGATCTACGAGGCGATATCGCCGTTGCTCCGCCAGGAGCGCGGCGAGCGACGTGAGACGCTTTCCGATCCGACCGTCGCCATCCGCATCACCACCGCCCATCGCGACGTGTTCCTGGCGCTCGTGCGGCGCGAGCCGGACGCTGCCGAGCGGCTGCTGCGCGAGCATTTCCGCATCGGCGAGGAACTGCGCCGCCGGAACCTGATCACGTCCTACGAATCGCAAGAGCAGCCGTCATGAAGGTCGTCGTCGGATCCGATCACGCCGGCTTCGCGATGAAGCGCGAGCTCATACCGTTCCTGCAGGGCCTCGGGCACGAGATCGACGATGTCGGATCCTACGATCCGGCGCCGGTCGACTTTCCCGACATCGCCCGCAAGGTCGCCGCCGCAATCGTGGAGGGCCGCTCGGAACGCGGGCTGATGGTCTGCGGCACCGGGGTCGGTGCCGCGATCGGCGCCAACAAGATGAAGGGCATTCGCGCCGCCGTCTGTCACGACATTCACTCGGCCCACCAGTGCGTCGAGCACGACGATGTGAACGTGATGTGCATCGGTGCCCAGATCGTGGGCCCGTGGCTCGCCAGGGATCTGATCGCGGCCTATCTCGCCGCGCAGTTCTCGACCCGGGAAGAGTTCCGCCGTCGGGTTGCAAAGCTCGCCGACATGGATGCCGCTCGATAGGGGCGCTCAAGCGGAGGAACGAGATGGAACCGCGTGCTCGAGGAGATCGGCCAGTGGATCGCCATTCAGTCCAGGAACGGCAGGCTCGTCGCCATCTGCCCCAGTTGGCGCGGCAGCGCATTGCCGAACGTCATGCTGGAGCCCTGGGCGGGCAGGGCGTCGCGACCTCCCAGATTCTGGAGATCGTCGACGCCCACCATCACCTTTGGGATCCCGACCGCAACTATCATCCGTGGCTTCGCGACGAGCCGCAGATTGCGTTTCGCTACGGCGACTACAAGGCTCTCCGCCGACGCTACCTGCAGGAGCAGTATCTCGCCGATACGCGGGAATACAAGGTCGTGGGCTCGGTCTATGTCGAGACCGAATGGGATCCGACCGATCCGATCGGCGAGATGGCCTACGTGGCCGAGCTGCGCAAGGCCGGCGGCCTGCCGTCGGTCGCGGTCGGCCAGGCCTGGCTCGATCGCGCCGACTGGGGCGAGGTGCTGGAGCGATTGACCGGCTTCGACTTCGTCCGCAGCGTCCGCCACAAGCCGCGTCCGGGCGACATGAAGACGGCGACCCGCTGGCGGCGCGGCTTTGCCAAGCTTGCCCGGCGGCTCGGCCGCTTTGATCTGCAGACGCCGTGGATCTATCTCGGCGATGCGGCCGAGCTGGCGCGTGAGTTCCGCAGCGTGAGGATATTCCTCAACCATGCCGGCCTGCCGGTCGACCGCACACCCGAGGAGGTGGTCGGTTGGCGCCGGGCCATGGCGAGGCTGGCCCAGGAGCCCAATGTCGTGGTGAAGATCTCCGGCCTCGGCGTTCCGGGCGTCGGCTGGACGACGGCGGACAATCGCGGGATCGTGCTCACGACCATCGACCTGTTCGGCGTCGACCGCTGCATGTTCGCCAGCAACTTCCCGGTCGACGGCCTGTGCGCGGGCTTCGGCGACATCTATCGCGGCTTCGAGAAGATCGTGCGCGACTTCACCGCCGAGGAGCGCCGCGCCCTCTTCGTCGACAATGCGCGACGCCTCTACGCGATCCCGACCTAAATTTCTTTTCCTCCCCACGCCTTGCGTGGGGAGGTGTCCGCGTCTTCGCGGACGGAGGGGTCGTGGGCAGCGTGTCTGTGGCCTATGACCCCTCCGTCCGCGAAGACGCGGACACCTCCCCAGCAGAGCTGGGGAGGAGAGGTGATCACGTGAGCGGCGCGACGGAGAGGCCCTTGACCTTGTGCCGCTCGATCAGGCTCGCGACCAGGCCGGAGCGCTTGGCGTTCTCGACGAAGTTGGCGAGATAGGTGGCGCCCGCGGCGTTGGGCTTGGGCGTGCCGACGGCCTGCTGGACGGCCGAGAACTTGCCGTCGAGGATCGTCATGTCGGGCGCCTTCTCGATGTCCTTCAGGAGACCGGGGCGCAGGCCGGCCAGGACCTCGAGCTTCTCGTCGACGAACTTGTTGAACGCCGCGTCGAGGCCGCTCACCGGCAACAGGGTGGCGTGCCTGATGTTGTTCTCGAGCCACAGGCCATAAGCCGAGCGCGCCGATACGGCGATGCGCACGCCGGGCTTGTCGACGTCGGCGATGGATTTGATGGCCGAGCCTTTGGGCACCATGTAGGTCGCCTCGATCTCGACATAGGCAGCGGTGAAGGCGATCGTGGCGGCACGCTGCGGCTCGGCGCCGATCAGGCCGATGTCCCAGACGTTGTTGTTGACCTGGTCGGCGAGCTCGCCCGGAGTCTTGAACGGCACATATTTCACGGGAACGCCGAGGCTGGCCGCGATCTCGCGCGCCATGTCGGGCGACACGCCCACCGGCTCGTTGTTCTCGCTGCGGCCGGTGACCAGCAGGAAATTGGAAAGGTTGATCCCGGCGCGCAGGACGCCGGTCGGAGCGAGCTCGGCTCGGGCTTTGTCGGACATGACGCAAGTCTATACCGATCGGGCAGCCGGGAGAAACGCGGTTCGTTCAATGTGCCTGCCATCGCTTGGCGAACGTCGTTTTCGCCGGCAATGGCCGCGCTAGGGCGTCGCGCCTGGATGGCGGTACTGTCGCCCTGCCGAGCCCCTCGATCATGGCGAAGGGGCCTCGCCAAGCGAAGCGATCTGGTCCGGGAGAGAACGACATGAAGATCACCGACGTCACGTTGACCCTGTTCGCCTGGGACGACATTCCGCCGACCCAGTACGGCCAGCACAGCAAGTTCGCCGGGTCGAGCGCGCTCGGGCTGCTGCGACTGGTCACCGACCAGGGTATCGAAGGCCATGCCTTTCTCGGGTCGGCGTCGAACTCGGCCGCCATCGACGGCCAGGGGCTGATCACCCATCTCAAGCCCGTGCTGATGGGACGCAACCCGCTGTTGCGCGAGGCCATCGTCGCCGATCTGTGGCGCCGGCAGCGCCCCGCCGGCGTTCGCACCATCGGCGCCGTGGACGTGGCCTTGTGGGATCTCCTGGGCAAGGCGATGGGCCAGCCGATCCATCGCCTGCTCGGCACTTATCGCGAGGCGGTGCCGGCCTATGCCAGCTCGGCCGTGCTCGCCTCGGCCGAGGCCTATGCCGAGGAGGCGGTGCAGTTCAAGGAATATGGCTGGGCGGCCTACAAGATCCACCCGCCGACTCGCTGGAAGGAGGACATCAAGGTCTGCGAGGCGGTGCGCCGGGCGGTCGGCGACTTCACGATCATGCTCGACTCGACATGGTCGTACGACTATCCGGCGGCACTGCGCGTCGGCCGGGCGGCCGAGGAGATGGGCTTCCATTGGTACGAGGACCCTCTCGCCGACCAGGACATCTACAACTACGTCAAGCTGAAGCAGCATCTCTCGATTCCGATTCTCGCCACCGAGTATCCGATCACCGGTCTCGACGGCTATCAGCCATGGATCATGCTGCAGGCCACAGATTTTCTGCGCGGCGACGTGGCGGTGAAGGGCGGCATCACGACCCTGGTGAAAGGCGCCCATCTCGCCGAATCGTTCCGCATGAACTACGAGGTCCATCACGGCGGTAACTCGCTGAACAACGTCGCCAACCTGCACGTGATCGCCTCGCTCAGGAACACCGAGTTCTTCGAGGTGCTGCTGCCCGATGGCGCGCAGAAGTACGGTCTGGCCCAGGACATCGTCGTCGGCCGCGACGGGCTGGTGCATGTGCCGCACGGTCCGGGTCTCGGCGCGCACATCGATTTCGGGCTGATCGAGCGCAAGAAGATTGCCGTCCTGTCCTGACGCAGCCGCGCAACCAGGCAGGGCCGAGGGGCGTTGCGCCGGCATCGCGACTCTGCACAGGAGGGATTCCATGCTGCGCACGTTGCTCCCGCTCGCGCTCATCGCCACTGCGGGCACGGCCTATGCCCAGACGATGTCGACGCCCGCTCCGTCGGCGACTTCCGGCCAGACGATGACGGCACCCGCCGCCCCGGCACATGCCGGCACGACGACGCCACCTGCTCCGACGACGTCCGCTCCCGGTCAGGCAGCATCAGGCTCCGTCGACGCCAATGGCCAACCCATCGTTGGACGCAACGACTGGGTGCGCCAGCCCGGCGATCGGCCGGGACCGGGGACGCAGTCACCCGGCATGGACCCCAACGTCGCCACCGCGCCGGCGCCGGCCAGAGCGAGGGCAGGTGTCGGCCAGCCGGGGGCGGACGGGACATTCCGCGACGAGTATGGCTTCCGCTACGATGCCCAGGGCAATCGCATCGATGCCCGAGGCAGGGCCATGACTCCTCCGATGAGTCGGCCGTAGCCGGCAGTGCATTTGCCCTGAGGTTCGGTACCGACGAGCGCCGCTCCCTCATCGCCGCCGCCTTGCTCTCGCCCGAATTGATTGAGACGGCTGTCGGCACTCGAGGGAGCGTGCGATTCCGATTTACGTCGATGCCGATGCCTGTCCCGTGAAGACCGAGGTCTATCGTGTGGCCGAGCGCTACGCGCTCAAGGTGTTCGTGGTGAGCAACGCACCCATCAGGGTGCCGCTCGACTCGCGGATCGAGGCGGTAGTGGTCGGCGACAGGTTCGATGCCGCCGACGACTGGATCGCCGAACGGGCGGGCTCGGGCGATATCGTCGTCACGGCCGACATCCCGCTCGCCGATCGCAGCCTCAAGGCGGGCGCAGAGGTGATCGGCAATACCGGCGTGCCCTTCACGACCGCGTCGATCGGCATGGCGATGGCCAGTCGCGAGCTGTTGTCGCACCTGCGGGCGATGGGCCAGAACACCGGCGGCCCAAAGCCGATGACGCCGCGTGACCGCTCGCGCTTTCTCTCGGCGCTCGACGAAGCGGTGCGGAAAGTGCGACGCCGCGCCGGCGGCGCTTCGTGAGCGCGGAGGGACTCTGTCAGGCTGCCTGTCTGGCCCGCATGGCCGTCGAGTAGCGCGGGCAGATGTCCTCGGCGAAGCGCGTCATCATCCGTTGGCGAAGCTCGATCGGCGTGCCGGGTGTCGCCGAGGAGACCATGAAGTAGTTGAAGCCGAGCGCCACCAGCTGGTCGATGCGCCGGCAGATCGTCGCCGGGCTGCCCACCAGGTTCGATTCCATGAACCCGCCGAGCTCGCCGGGATCCGTGAGCTTGCGCAGGTTGGCGAACATGCGGCTGAAATCGTGGTACTCGGGAATGTCGGCCCACGGGTTGGCATCGGACTCGTAGTGGGCGCACTGCAGCTCGAAGTACGGCGGATAGTAGCGCCGGCCGAGCGCCTGCGCCTCCTCGTCGGTGTCGGCGACGAACATCTTCACCGAGATCGGCAGGATGGCATCGCGTGCCGCGGCACCGGCGCGCGCCCGCCAGCGTTCGAGAATTCGCGTCAGCATCTTGTCGGGGAAGGTCGCGAGACAGATCGGCGCGATGCCCAGATCGCCCATCACCTCGGCGCTGCCGGCGCTGCCGATGGCGCCGTAGAAGCGGACTTTCTTGGCGACCGGCTCGGGCCTCAGCCGGATCGGACGCTCGATGCGCCAGAACGGCCCGTCGTGGGTGAAGGGCTCGCCGGCGAGGCCCTTCTCGACGATGCGATAGCATTCGGCGAAGCGTGCCCGCGCCTCGTTCATGTCGACGTTGTAGGCGTCGTACTCCATCTTGGCGGTGCCGCGGCCGATGCCGAGATGCAAGGTGCCGTTGGTCATGCTGTTCAGCATGGAGATTTCTTCGGCGAGGCGCAGCGGGTGATACCACGGCAGCACCAGGACCGAGCTGCCGAGCGACAGGTTGGGGAAGGCGGCTGCGATGTGCGCCATGAACAGGAGCGGGCTCGGCGTCGGGTAATAGTCGCTGAAATGATGCTCGAGCAGCCAGGCGGCATCGAAGCCCAGCCGGTCGCACAAGCCGCAATCGTCCATGACCTCGCGATAGAGCGCCTGGTCCGACTTGTGGATGTCGCTCGCGGGTGCCGCCTGAAAGCCGAACGCGATGTCGCTCATGGCTCACTTACTCTTCGATTGCGGGTCAATGGCTGGCAGGCCTAGGCACCAATTGCGGCACAGACCCTCAGGCCGCGCGGTTCTTCAGGACGTCCCAGGCGCGCCGGAAGGCCTGCGCCATCTCGTCCGCCGGCATGGCGCCGGAGAACAGGACGTGGCCTTGCAGGGCGAAGCTCGGCACGCCCTGGATGCCGCAGTTGCGCGCCATGCGATCGGCGCCGATCACTTCCTCGAGGCCATCGCCACCTGATAGCATGGCAGTGACGTCCTCGGCATTCAGGCCGCCGTCGACGGCCAGGTTGGCCAGCACCTGCGCGTCGCCGATATCGGCTCCGTTGACGAAATAGCCCTCGAACAGCGCCTCGACGACGCCGTCCTGGACGCCACGCTGGCCGGCCAGGCGGATGACCCGGTGGGCGTTCAGGGTGTTGGGCGTGCGGGTCAGGCGATCGAGATGGAACTCGAGGCCGACATTGGCCGCTGCCTCGGTGATCCGCTCGTCGAGCTGGCGAGAGCGCTCGGCGCTGCCGAACTTCGCGAGGCGGTACTGTGCCCGGTCGACGCCCTCGCGTGGCATGTCCGGATTGAGCTGGAACGGATGCCAGGCGACGGTGAAGCTCAGATGCTGTTTCTCCAGCAGGTCGAGCGCCCGTTCGAGCTGACGCTTGCCGATATAGCACCAGGGGCAAATGACATCGGAGATGACGTCGATCCGGCCGGCCGGTTGTGCCTTGTTCATGGCGTTTCCTTCGCGATTGCAAAGAAGCCTATACCGGCGTGAAAGTGCCGGCAACGAGGAGACATCCGATCATGCAAAACCCGACCTTCCACTCTGCCCTGATTGTCGGCACCGGACCGGGGCTCAGCGCCTCGCTCGCCCGGCTGTTCGCGAGCAAGGGCCTGCACGTGGCGGTGGCCGCGCGCCAGACCGACAAGCTCGCCAGCCTGGCCAAGGAGACCGGTGCCACCGTCCATGCCTGCAACGCGGCCGATCCGAAGGACGTTGCCGGCCTGTTCGACGCTCTGGACGCAGCCGGGCGGACGCCCGACGTCGTGGTCTACAACGCCAGCAACCGGGTGCGCGGTCCGCTGGTCGACCTGGCGCCGGACGACGTCAAGCGGGCGATCGAGATCAGCGCCTTCGGCGGCTTCCTGGTCTCGCAGCAGGCCGCCCGGCGCATGCTGCCCAAGTCGCACGGCGCCATATTCCTCACCGGGGCGACCGCCGGCGTGAAGGGCTTTGCGCTGTCGGCGACCTTCGCCATGGGCAAGTTCGCCCTGCGCGGCCTCGCCCAATCGATGGCGCGCGAGCTTTCGCCCAAGGGCATCCACGTCGCCCATTTCGTGATCGACGGCGGCATCCGTGCCGCTGTCCGGCCGGTGCCGGCCAACGATCCCGACAGCCTGCTCGACCCCGACGCCATCGCCGAAACCTACTGGGCGACGCTGACGCAACATCGCAGCGCCTGGAGCTGGGAAATCGAGGTGCGGCCGTGGGTGGAGAAGTTCTAGGTCTCACCCCTCATGGCTGGGAGCGCACCACTCCAGTGGCGCTCATGGAGCGAGTGATCGACAAGAAGAGCGCCACAGGAGTGGTGCGCTCCCGGCCATGACCCCTCCGTCGGCGTAAAGACGCCGACACCTGCCAGGGAAGCTGGGGAGGTGGGGTATCAGAGCTTCTCCACTCCAGCGCGAGCGCAGTCCTCGTCCTCTTGCGCGGTGCCGCCGCCGACGCCGCACGCGCCAACCAGGACGCCGTCGCGGAAGATCGGCACGGCGCCCTGGCCGTAGAACATGTGGTTGCCTTCGGCCGCGGCGATGCCGCGCAGGGTCGGATGGTCAGCGCGCGGCGTCAGATCGCCGCTCGGGCGGCCGAAAGCAGCCGACGCCATGGCCTTTCCCTGGCTGCCGAAGGAGCCGGCCCACATCGCACCGTCCATGCGCTGGAAGGCAAGCAGCCGCCCACCGGCATCGCACACCGCGATGTTCATCTTCGCGCCGATCTGGTTGGCCTTGTCGATGGCACCGGCGATAACGCGATTGGCATCCGCGAGGGAGAGAGTCATTGAGTCAGTCCTTTCCGATCAGCAAGCCACCAGCATACTGATGGTTGGATGGTCGGGCATCAGCGGAGTGCCTCCTGCAGCAGGCCGAGCGCTGCATGAAGGTCCGGGAGCACCGTCACGCACTTCGCGCGAATTTCCGGCGACGGCTGCAGGATATCGGGCACCATGATCGCCATCGTGCCGGCGGCATGCGCGGCGGTGAGGCCGACGCTCGAATCCTCGAAGGCGAGGCAGCGCTCGGGGGCGACGCCCAGCCGCCTTGCCGCCTCGAGATAGACGTCAGGGTGCGGCTTGGGGCGCTCGACGTCGTAGCGCGTGGCGATCGCCGCGAAGTGCCGGCGCAGGCCGGCGCGGCCGAGATAGCGCTCGGCGGTGGTCGGCCGCGACGAGGTGGCGAGGGCGCAGGGCAGGCCGCGGTCGCCCAGGAACTCCAGAAGCTCGGCGGCGCCCGGCTTCACCGGCACGTTGGCGGCCAGGATGGTGTCGGCGTGCGTTCGGAAGGTCGCCTGGAAATGATCGACCCGGAAGTCGGGCCCGAAATGCTCCTGGATCAGGATCTCGCATTCGGCGGTCGGCACGCCGATCATGGCGTGGCACAGGCTCATCGGCATCTCGACGCCGATCGTGCCGGCCGCCTGCCGGTAGGCCTCGATGTAGACGGCCTCGGTGTCGATCAGCAGGCCGTCCATGTCGAAAAGGGCGGCTTCGATGGGTTTCCCGAACATGGTTTCGTTCTAAGCTCGGATCGGGAAACGACAAGCGGGAGATTATTCATGCGCATCCACAATCTTTATGTCGACGACAAGGGCGAGACCCACTTCCGCGACATCGAGGTCGAATGGAAGCAGGAAGGGCGAGGCGGCAAGACCTCGGCCACCTTCCCGGCGACCGGCATCATCTTCCGCGAGACGCCGGGCACCTACGATTACGAATGGCATCCGGCGCCGCGCCGGCAGTACATCATCAATCTCGACGGCGCCGTCAGCATCCAGGCGAGCGACGGCGAGACGCGCATCATTGGCGCCGGCGAGGTGATCCTGGTCGAGGATACCAGCGGCAAGGGCCATTTCTCGAAGGCGGTGGAGGGCAAGATGCGCCATTCTATCTTCGTGCCCATCGAGTAAGAGGTTGCCATGAACGTCCAGACCGTCCTCGACCCGACCAATGATCTCGTCGAGCAGGCCAAGCGCGTCCTGCCGGGCGGCAGCTTCGGCAACATGCCGGCCGAGGTGATCCTGCGGGAAGGCAAGGCGGGGCGGATCTGGGACGAGGCTGGACGCGAGTATGTCGACTTCCTGCTCGGGTCGGGCCCGATGTTCATCGGGCACGCCCACCCCGAGGTGACGGCGGCGGTGCAGGCCCAGGTGCCGCTCGGCACGACCTACTTCGGCAACAACCGACACGGCATCGCGCTCGCCGAGGCGATCTGCGACGCCGTGCCGTGCGCCGACCAGGTGCGCTTCGTCTGCTCGGGCACCGAGGCCGATCTGTACGCCATGCGGGCCGTGCGCGCCTTCCGCAAGCGCGACAAGATCCTGAAATTCGAGGGCGGCTATCACGGCATGAGCGACTACGCGCTGATGTCGCTGGCGCCCAAGCGGCCCGGAAACTTCCCGCGGCCGACGCCCGATTCGGCCGGCATCCCGAAGTCCGTCCAGGACGAGATGCTGGTCGCGGCCTTCAACGACATCACCATGGTCGAGAGCCTGATCGAGGAGCAGAAGGACGACCTGGCCGGCGTCATCGTCGAGCCATTCCAGCGCCTGATCCCGCCCAAGCCCGGCTTCCTGCAGGCGCTGCGCGCGGTGACGGCAAAGCACGGCATTCCGTTGATCTTCGACGAGGTCGTGACCGGCTTCCGTTTCGCCTATGGCGGCGCCCAGGAATACTACGGCGTCACGCCCGACCTGTGCAGCCTGGGCAAGATCGTGGGCGGCGGCTTCGCCCTTGCCGCGATCGCCGGCCGGGCCGACATCATGAAGCATTTCGACCGGCTGGCGATGACCGACGAGGACTACATCTTCCAGGTCGGCACGCTGTCCGGCAATCCGGTCGCCGCGGTCGCCGGGCTGGCGACCCTTGAGGTGCTGAAGCGGCCCGGCACCTACGAGCAGGTGTTCGCCACCGGGCGCGAGCTGATGGCGACGCTGTCCGAGCTCCTGAGCAAGGCGGGCGTCAAGGCCCAGGTGATCGGCGAGCCGCCGCTGTTCGACGTCGTCTTCACCGACCAGCCGATCAAGGACTACCGCGACACGCTGAAGGGCGATGCCGTGATCGCCAGGCGATTCAATCAGCTCCTGCGAGCCCGCGGGATCATGAAGGGCGAGAGCAAGTACTATGTCAGCCTGGCCCATACCCGCGCCGACATCGATCACACGATCGGCGCCTGGAGCGATGCGCTGAAGGAGCTGATGTCTGGAACGACCTGACAATGCGGCAAGCGGCCTTTTCGTCAGCAGCCGAGGGCACCTCGGTGACGGCAAGGGCGGCGTCCAGCTCTGCACGCACGAGTTCATCGAGGTCATCGGGGCGGCCGGAATCTCGCTGACCATGCTACCGGTCGACGGCGACCGGTCGTGGTCGGCGCGTTTCCTGCGCTTGCTCGATTCGTCGCCCTTCGTACGACCGTATGGGCCGGGCCTGGCCGACGACATCGTCCGTGCGGTCCAGCAGACGCCGGTCGACTACATATTCCTCAATCAGGAGTTCCTCGCGCCGGTGGCGCCGCTGATCCGGCCGAGGCTGCCGGCCGGCTGCCGCATCGTCATCCTCTCGCACGGCGCGGAGATCACCGACCTGCTGCATTCCGTTCGCTTGCGTCACCGCCTGCCGCTCAGCCGCCGCCTGCTGCCGACGCCGGCCTTGCTGCTGGGCCGCGTGCTGGCGAGCGAGCAGAGGCTGCGCGAGGAGATCGATGCCGTGTGCACGATCGCGCCGTTCGACGCCGAGCTGGAAAGATGGTTCGGCACCAGGCGCGTGGCGTGGCTCCCGCGCCTCATCAAGCCCAGCCCTCTCGACTGGCAGCCGGCCGGCGACCGCTTGGGCTTCGTCGGCACGCTCGATCACGGCCCCAATCTCGAGGGGCTGGTGCAGACCCTCGACGCCCTTGGCCGCACGCCCGGATCGCCGGTGCGGGTGCGTGTCGTCGGTGGTCCGCCTGCGCTCGGCCGGTGGCTGGCGGGCAAGTACGGCGCTGTCGACTATCTCGGCACGCTCGACGATTCCGCGTTGGCCGCCGAGGCGGCGACCTGGAACGTCTTTCTTCATCCGATCTTCTGCCTGCCGCGCGGCAGCAGCACCAAGCTCGCGGTCGGCATCGCCTGGCAGATCCCCATCGTCACCACCGCCGAAGGGCGGCGCGGCTACCTGTGGGACGACGGCGCCCTGCCGGAAGCCATCGGCGCCGACGACTTCGTGCGGATCAGCCGGACCCTGCTCGATCCGGCGGTGGCGCAGAAGGCCCAGCGCGACGTCGCACGCGTCGCCGCCAGCTCGCCTTCGCTCGCGCGCCTGACCGCGACGATGCGCGAGCTGCTGGCGTGAGACGATCACGGCCCTTCCATCCCGGGATGCGCAGAGTGGAGCGCTGCTAGGCGGGCTTGCCCATGATGTAGGGCTTCAGGGCCGCGTAGATGAAGGCATGCGTCGGCGTCGGCACGCCGTGCTTTCTGCCGAGCTCGACGACCTTGCCGGACAGCCACGGCAACTCGATGCGATTGCCGCGCAGCAGGTCGACGGCCATCGAGGGAATGAGACTGGGCGGCGCGACGCGATTGAAATGGAGCGTCCGCTCCACGGCGTCGGCCGGCAGCGGAACGCCGGCGGCGCGGCCGACGGCGGCCACCTCCTCGTAGGCGGTGGTGAACCAGGGGGCGATGTCCGGATCGTCGCGCAGCTTGCCGATCGGCAGGCGGGCCACGCCCATGATGCCGGAATTGGACGCGAGCAGGATGAACTTCATCCAGAGCTCGCTCAGGATCGACGGGCTCAGAACGACATCGATGCCGGCCGCGCCGGCCATTGCTGCGAAAGCCTCGGCGCGCGGGCTGGTGCGACCGTCCAGCTCGCCGAACACGATGCGCATCACCGTGCCGGTCTGGCGGATCACGCCCGGCTCGGCGATGGTCGCGCTGATGTTGGCGACGCCGCCCATCACGGCCTGGTCGCCGACGATGGGCACGAGGCGGTCGGAGGCATCGATGCCGTTCTGCAGCGGGATCACCGCCGTGCCCGGCCCGATCATCGGCCGGATCGCCTCGCCCGCGCTCTCGACGTCCCACAGCTTGACGCAGAACAGCACGACATCGACCGGCCCTACGGTGCGCGGGTCGTCGGTCGCTTGGGTCGGCAGCAGATGCGTGTCGCCGCGCGGGCTCTCGATCCTCAGGCCCTTCTCCTTCATCGCCGCCAGGTGGGCGCCGCGGGCGATGAAGGTGACATCGGCGCCCGCCCTGGCCAGGGCTGCCCCGTAGCCGCCGCCGACGCCGCCCGTTCCGACTACCGCGATACGCATGTCACGCTCCCCATCACGATCCGGCCTGACTTGCAGGTCAGCACGGCACCCTCTGCCTGCTCCAGCCGCAGCGCATGGTCGGCTGCAAGCGCGTGGCGCTCATCCTCCACCTGAACGACGGCGCCGTCGTCGGGACAGTAAGCAACGTGCAGCCCGGCACCCAGCTGCCGGCTCGCGCCGGCATCGAGCACGACGAGATCGAGCGCGACGCGCCCGCGATTCCCCAGCAGGTTCAGCACGGCCACCGGTCCGGCCTCGAGCCGGCTCGTGATCGCGAGCTCACCGGCAAAGCGCACCGGCCTGAACGGGGCACGCACGTCGATCTCGCCGTCCGGCGTCTCGAGCACGAGGCCACGCCCGCCCACCAGGACCTGCATGCGGTCGAAGCCGGCATAGTCGGAGAATGGTCCGGGCGCGGTGATCGGCGTGCGGCTGAAGCGCCAGATCTCGCCGTCGTGGGCGATGTCGGTCGTGACGCCGCCGCCATTCTTCCACGGCGTGCGGCGATAATCCTGGGGGCCGAGGAGGCGGGCGTCCGTCATGTGGCCGCCACCGTGCCCTGCGAGAGCAGGGCATCGATCTCACCCTCGCCATAGCCGTGCTCGGCCAGGATCGCCCGCGTGTGCTGGCCGGTGACCGGCGCGGTGGCGCGCGGCGTGCCGTCGATCGGCGGCAGCTGACCGGGCAGCGTGGGCACCGGCACGGGCTGGCCGACGCCGGCCTGGGCGAGCCACTGGATCAGGCCGGTCTCCTGAACCTGCGGTTGCCCGAGGAACTCGGCGTAGCTGTTGAGTCGCTCGTGCATCAGGCGCGCCTCGGTGAGGCGCCCGCTCCATTCCGCCCACGGTCTCGCCGCGAGGGCGGGGCGGACGACGGCGTAGAGCGCCACGTCGTTGGCGAGGCGGTTGGCGGCCGAGTTGAACCGTGGATCGTCGGCCAGATCCGGCAGGTCCATGGCCTTGCACAATGCCCGCCAGTCGCGCTCGTTGATGGCCACGATCGACATCCAGCCGTCGGCGATCCTGAACACGCCGCCGGGCGCGCCACCCGGCTTCATGGTGCCGCCTTCGAGATGGCAGGCCATCAGGCGGATCGACTGCAGGGCGGTCGCCGCCTGCATCAGGCTGGCGTCGAGATAGCGGCCGCGCGCCTCGTCGCGGCGGGCATAGAGCGCGGCCGACAGGCCCTGGAAAGCGTAGAGGCCTGTCGACATGTCGACGACGATCACCGGGACGCGGTGCGGGATGCCGTCCTCGCCGCGATTCTCCATCATCAGGCCGGTATAGGCCTGCAGCACCGGGTCCATCGCCGGCCGCTCGGCGAGCGGTCCGCTCTGGCCGAAGCCCGAGATCGAGAGGTAGAGCAACCGCGGCTCGCGCGCCGAGACGGCGGGATAGTCGAAACCCAGCCGCTTGATGACGCCTGGCCGGAAGCCTTCGAGGAAGACGTCGGCGCCCTGCAGCAGGCGCCACAGCACCCGCTTTCCGGCATCGGCCTTGAGATCGATGGCGATGCTGCGCTTGCCGAGATTGCCTACGATCGAGAACGCCGAATGGTTGCCGTGGCGCGTGCCGAGCGTGCGCGCCCAGTCGCCCTCGCCGATGCCTTCGACCTTGATGACATTTGCGCCGTGCTGGGCGAGCAGCATGGCGCAGTAGGGACCGGCGATGCCCTGGCTGAGATCGATCACCTTCAGCCCGGCGAACGGCGCGTCGTAGCTCATGCCAGCTTGACCAGCATCTTGCCGAAATTCTCGCCGCGCAGGAGGCCGATGAAGGCGCGCGGCGCCTTGTCGATGCCCTCGACGATGTCCTCGCGGTACTTGAGCCTGCCGCTCCTGATCCACTCGCCCATCTGGCGGCGCGCCGGCGCATAGCGCTCGGCGAAGTCGGTGACGATGAAGCCGCGCGCCGTCACGCGCTTGCCGACGAAGGTGCCCATCAGGCGTGGCCCCATCGGCGTCGTCGTCGCATTGTACTGCGAGATCGAGCCGCACAGGGCGATGCGGCCGAACGTGTTGATGTTGCGCAGCACGGCGTCGGAGATCTCGCCGCCGACATTGTCGAAATAGACGTCGATGCCGTGCGGGCAGGCGGCGCGCAGCGCGGCGTCGAGATCCTTCTCGGCCTTGTAATCGAGGCAGGCGTCGAAACCGAGCTCGCCGGTGACGAAGTCGCACTTCTTCGCACCGCCGGCGATGCCGACCACGCGGCAGCCCATGATCTTGCCGATCTGGCCCACCACCTGGCCGACCGCGCCCGAGGCGGCGGAGACGACGATGGTCTCGCCGGGCTTGGGGCCGGGCATGCCGAGCACGCCGTTGGCCGTCGAGACCGGCGCGATCGAGGGATCAATGACGCGCAGGCTGGGGCCGCCGCCGATCGCGTATTCCTGCCAGCCAAGACGATCCTCGACGATGTCGCCCACCTTGAAGCGCGGGTTGTGCGAGGCCACGACCTCGCCAACCGTGCCGCCGGTCATGACCTCGTCAAGGCCGACCGCCGCTGCATAGGACGCGGCATCGCGCATGCGGCCGCGCTGGTAGGGATCGAGCGAGAGATAAAGCACCTTGACGAGCACCTCGCCGTGCCTGGGCTCGGGCACGGGAACCTCCTCGACCCGGAAGTCCGACTCGGCCGGCTCGCCGGGCGGCCGGCGCACGAGGACGACGCGACGATGGGTCTTCGGAATGGCGGCCATGGGGTTCGCTCCGGAGGATGGTGTGGCCGGTACCATACACACTCGTGACCCTCGTCACGAAGTGGGGAGGTGCTGCGGAGTGGGCTCATGACTGGTAGCGCGTCGTGGCGCACATGACGGTACCGGACTCACCGATTTGCAAGGCGGAAGAGAAGAAAGAGCGCCACGGGAGTGGCGCGCTTCATAGGCGCCAGCTTTGGCCGGTCCAGCAAAGTCCTCATCCTGAGGAGGTCGCGTAGCGACCGTCTCGAAGGATGGGCGACACACGAGTTCGTTGGAACACCGGTGTCGCAGCACCCGGTTTGTTGCCGACCAAGGGGCGAAGGTGACTTCGCCCGAATCGAGACGCGGCCCCCTCATCCTGAGCAAGCTCCCCTCCTCGCCAAAGGGCGAAGGTTACTTCGCCCGAAACGAGACGCCGCGCTCCGCGCCGCTCCTCCGGGTGAGGAGGGGAGCGCGTCGAAGGACGGGCCGCTCCTCAGGGTGAGGTCTTCGGTAAAGTTCAGCATGTCAGAGGTCTGAAGCTAGCGCCATGGGAGTGGCGCGCTCCCAGCCATGAGCCTGCCGGCCCTATGTGCCACCTCCTGCTAGGCCGGTTCCTTGATGCGGTACCAGGCGACGTAGAGCGCCGGCAGGAACAGCAGCGTGAGCAGGGTGGCGACGATGATGCCGCCGATCATGGCGAACGCCATCGGCCCCCAGAACACCTCGCGGGCGATCGGGATCATGCCCAGGCCCGAGCGCGGTGCAGCGTCGCCTCGACCACGGCGTCCCACGGCGCCAGGCCGTCGGCGAGGGAGGCGTCGATCTGGGTCACCAGGATCACCGTGTTGCGGATGATGATGCCGATCAGCGCCAGCACGCCCAGCAGGGCGACGAAGCCCAGCGGCTGGCCGGTCGCCAGCAGCGCGGCCACGACGCCGATCAGGCCGAGCGGCGCCACGCTCACCACCAGGAACAGCTTCTGGAAGCTCTGCAGCTGCATCATCAGGACGGTCGCCATCAGGAACAGCATCAGCGGTACGGCGGCGCCGATCGGCCCCTCGCCTTTGGCGCTTTCCTCCACGGCGCCGCCGGTCTGGACCGAGTAGGTGCCGGGCAACCCGGCCTTGAATCTGGCCACCGCTGGCGCGAGCTGCTCGACGATCGTCGCTGGCTGGAAGTCGCCGTAGATCGATGCGCTGAGCGTGATGGTCGGCTGGCGGTCGCGCCGCCAGACCAGCGGCTGCTCGATCTGGTATTGCACGAGGGCGATGGCGGTCAGCGGGATCGGCTGGCCGTCGCGGCCGGCGAGCTGCAGGCCCTGGAACGTCTCGATGGCGACGCGCTCGGCGTGGGCGGCCCGGGCGACGACATTGATCAGGTAGATGCTGTCGTACATCTCCGTCACCACGGCGCCGCCGACGGTATTGTTGAGCATCGTGGCGATGTCCTGCGAGGACACGCCGAGCTGGCGCGCCCGGTTCTGGTCGACGTCGATGCGCAGCACCAGCCCGGGCTCGTTCCAGTCGTAGACGATGCCGCCGACGTGCGGGTTGGAGGCCATCACGTTGGCGAAGTCGAGCGCCAGCTTGCGCACGGTCTGGACGTCCGGCCCGCTCACCCGGGACTGGATCGGCCGGCCGACCGGCGGCCCGAGCTCGAGCGGATGGACGAAGCCGTCGATGCCGACGAACTCGTCGCGCAGGAGCTTCCTCAGCCGGGCGGCGACGCGCTGCCGGGCGTCGTAGTCCCGGGTGACGATGACGACCTGGCCGAAGAACGGGTTGGCGAGCTGCTCGTCGAGCGGCAGGTAGAAGCGCACGGCGCCGCGCCCGACATAGGAGCTCCAGCGCACGATGTCGGCGTCGCCCGCCAGCGCCTTCTCGAAGCGGTCCATCTCGCGCTCGGTCTCGCGGATCGAGCTGCTCTGCAGCAGGGTCATGTCGACCAGCAGCTCCGGCCGGTCGGCCGATGGGAAGAATTGCTTCTGCACGAAGCCGATGCCGAAGACCGACAGGGCGAACAGCGCCACGGTGACGGCGATGGTGATCCAGCGACGGCGCATCGCCGCCAGCAGGAGCGGCTGGACGAAGCGGCGAAGCCGGCTCGGCGCGGCCTCGCGGCTGGCGCCCTCGCGCGGCAGGACGCTGATGCCGACCAGCGGCGTGAACAGGACGGCGACCACCCACGAGACCAGCAGCGCGATGGCGATGACGGCGAACAGCGTGAAAGTGTAGTCGCCCGCCGAGCTGTTGTTCAGCCCGATAGGGATGAACCCCGCCACGGTGACCAGGGTGCCGGTCAGCATCGGGAAGGCGGTCGAGCTGTAGGCGAAGGTCGCCGCCTTCTCGAGCGTGTCGCCGGCCTCGCGCCGCGCCACCATCATCTCGACAGAGATCATGGCGTCGTCGACCAGCAGTCCCAGCGCGATGATCAGGGCGCCGAGCGAGATGCGCTGGAGGCCGATATCGAGGACGCCCATGAAGACGAACGTCGCCGCCAGGACCAGGGGAATGGCGATCGCCACGGCGAGGCCGGCGCGCAGGCCGAGGCTCAGGAAGCTCACCACCATGACAATGGCGATCGCCTCGAACAGCGCCTGGGTGAAGCCGCCGACGGCCTCGGCGACCACGGCCGGCTGGTTGGAGACGAGGTGCACGCCGACGCCGATCGGCAGCTCGCTCACGACCTCGCGCATCCGCGTCCGCAGGGCATCGCCGAACTCGACCAGGTTGCCTGTCGATTTCATGCCGACCGCGATGCCGATCGCCGGCTGGCCGTTGAAACGGAACATCGGCTGCGGCGGGTCGGCATAGCCGCGCGTGATGGTGGCGACGTCGGTCAGGCGGAAGAAGCGGTCGTCGACCCGGATATTGACCGCCCGCAGGCTTTCCTCCGAGGTGAACTGGCCGCTCACCCTGAGGCTTACCGTCTCGGGGCCGGCCTGCACGATGCCGGACGGCGCCACGGCATTCTGCTCCTGCAGGCTCTTCAGGACAGCCTGCTGGTCGATGCCCAGCCCGGCGACGTGGCGGATCGAGAAGTCGAGGTGCACGACCTCGTCCTGCACGCCCAGCAGCTCGACCTTGCCGGCGTCGGGCAGCTTCAGGATCAGGCTGCGCGCCTGCTCGGCATAGTCGCGCAGCTGGCGAAACGACAGCCCGTCCGAGGTCAGTGCGTATATGGTGCCGAAGACGTCGCCGAACTGGTCGTTGAAGAACGGCCCCTGGACGTTCTGCGGCAAGTCGCTCCTGATGTCGCCGATCTTGTCGCGCACCTGCTGCCAGACGGCAGGGATGGAACGCGCCGGGGTGCTGTCCTTCAGGTTGACGAACACCGTCGTCCTGCCCGGCGTCGTGTAGCTCTTGGTGTAGTCGAGCGCCTCCAGCTCCTGCAGCTTGCGCTCGATCCGGTCGGTCACCTGGTTGGTCGTCTCCTCGACGGTGGCACCCGGCCAGCTCGCCTGGACGATCATGGTCTTGATGGAGAAGGCCGGATCCTCGGCGCGGCCCAGGCGCGTGTAGGCGAGGCCACCCGCGACCACCACCATCAGCATCAGGTACCAGACGAAGGAGCGATGGCCGAGCGCCCATTCGGACAGGTTGAAGGCCTTCACTGCGGCACCTTCACCTTCTGACCGGGCGTCAGGCTGTGCACGCCGACCGTCACGATGCGCTGGCCGGCGGCGATGCCGCCGGAGACGGCCACCCGGGCGTCGGTGCGCTCGGCAATCTCGACCTCGCGCTGGGCGACCGTGCTGCTGGCGGGATCGACCACCCAGACGAAGATCTTGCCGTCCTTGTCGAGCAGGGCAGTCGCCGGCAGATCGATGCGCGGCGACACCGGCCGGGTGAACTTCACCGAGATCGTGATGCCGAGACGGAAGGCGGACGGCGGATCGTCGAGGGTCAGGAACACGATGCGCGTGCGCGTCGTCGGATCGAGATCCGGATCGATGCCGCGCACCCGGCTCGCCTTGATCGTGATCGCGTCATCGAGGGTCACCAGCATGTCGAGATCGTTCTTGCTGCCGAGGATGTCGCCGAGGCCGCTCGGCACGGCGATCACGGCCTCGCGGATCTCCGGCCGGGCGATGGTGACGACTTTCTGACCGGCCGTGACCACCTGGCCGGGCGAGGCATGGCGCCCGGTGACGACGCCGTCGAAATCCGCCTTGAGCTGGGTGAAGGCGAGCGCGTCCTGCGCCTTGCGCAGCATGGCCTGGGCACGGATCAGGTTGGCGTGGGCGGTATCGCGGCTTTTCAGGACCAGGTCGAACTGCGCCTGCGGCGTGATGTTGCGGCCGACCAGCTCGCGCTGGCGCGACTCCTCGGCCTGGGCATTGGCCGCCTGCGCCTCGGCGCCGACGACCGAGGCCTGGGCGCTGCGCACCGAAAGCACCTCGGTGGCCGGATCGAGCGCGGCGAGATCGTCGCCCTTCTTCACGACGTCGCCGACATCGACGAAGCGGGCCACCATGCGGCCGAAGATGCGAAAGCCGAAGTCGGTGCGATAGCGCGCCTCGATGGTACCGGCGAAGGGACCCAGCGTGTCCTCCGTTCGCACCACGGCGATCGTCGAGAGGACCGGGCGGAGGGGCGGCGGGGTGGCATCCTGCGGCTCGTCGCGGCAGGCGCCGAGCATGGACACCATCGCCAGCGCCGACAGCCAGGACAGGCGGCAGGGACTGCGCACAGGAGCGCGCTTTCTTTTCTCCTCCCCAGCAAAGCTGAAGACGTTCATGAGTCCTCTCCGCGCGCGTAGGCGGGGGGAGAGGAAGGGGCCCCACGCGAAGCGTGGGGGAGGAGAGGTGGGTGGTTGCGACACCATCGATGCTGGATGGAGAATGATCGCCTCGCGGACCCCGACCCTATGACCCACCTCTCTTGGCCTCTCCCCCCGCTTCGCGGGCGGAGAGGAACATGAGTTGTGTCCACTCCGTAGCAGCGAAGCTAGGGAGGAGAATGAAGGAGCGCCCCCATGCGGATGCCCAGCGACAGGCCGGGCCGTCATCGCTTGGGCTCCACGGCAATCTCGACCTTCTGCCCGGGACGCAACATCTGCACGCCGGCGGTGACCACGACGTCGCCCGCCCTCAGGCCGCCGGCAACGGCGATGTAGTTCTTCATGTAGCGGTCGACCGTCACCGGCTTCAGGGAGACGGTGTTGCTGGTCGGATCGACCGTCCAGACGGCAGGCGCGCCGGCGACCTCGAACAGGGAGCCCCACGGCAGCAGCACGGCCTTCTGGCTCCTTATCGGGCCGACCGCATTGACCAGCGAGCCCAGCACCATGGCCGGCGGCGTCTCGCGCAGGTTGATCTTCACCATGACGGTGGCGGTCGTCCGGTTGACCACCGGAGCGATCTGCCAGACGTCGCCGACCGTCTTCACGGACGGATCGGTGACCATCGCTATGGGCAGATTCTTGTCGAGAACGACATTGGTCAGCGCCCATTCGTGGATGTTGAAGACGGCGTCGCGCGGCCCGTCGCGGGCGATGGTGTAGACCGGCTGGGCTTGCGCCACGACCTGGCCGGCTTCCGCCCAGCGCCGGGTGATGATCCCGGGTGCGTCGACCCGCAGCTCGGTGAAGGACAGCCGCTCGCGCGCCGACTGCTCGTCGGCGGCGGCCTGCTGCAGCAGCGCATGGGCGGAGCGCTGCGCCGCCTCGGCCTGATCGTGCTCGCGCCGCGTCGTGTTGCCGGTCGACAGCAGCCGCTGCTGGCGCTCGAAGTCGGCCGCCGCCTGGCGCAGCTGGGCCTGGGCGGAGGCGACGCCTGCCTGCGCCGCGGTGAGCTCGGCCTGCTGCTCCTCGGGATCGAGCCGGGCCAGCAGCTCGCCCATCCTGACGTGCTGGCCAGGGTTGACGTAGCGCTCGGCGATCTTGCCGCTCAGCCGGAACGACAGATCGGCTTGGTTTCGCGGCGAGACGACGCCGGTGAAGGTGACAGGCGGGGCGAAGTCGACGACCTCGACAGTGACCGCCTTTACCCGCGTCAGCGGAACTGGCGGGGCGGGGTCGTTCTTGCAGGCCGCCGGCAGGCCGGCGAGCATCGCCCAACCGAGAAGTTGTGCAGCCAAACGGACACGGCTGCTCCGCAGCCGGGCCATGATCGCGAAACCGATGATTGGTGGCTCCCCCGGTGTGCCCCGAAGAATGGTATCAGGTTTGGCAGTCGAAGCGAACGACTCCACGGGAGTGCGCAATGCCTTTGATCAAGCGACTGAGCTTCATCGGCCTCGAGTATGCCTTCGCGCCCGAGAAGGCTTACGGCATGTCGCGCGGCGGCGGTCATCGCCGGCAGGGCGGGCTGGTCGAGGTCGAGACCGACTCGGGCGTGCGCGGCGTCGGCGAGGCGTTCGGCAACCCGCTGGTGACGCGCGAGTACTTCCGCATGGTCGAGCCGATGTTCACCGGCCAGAGCGTGTTCGATTTCGACCACGTCGAGTCGCGCGTGCGCAACGCGCTGTACCATCTGGGCGTCGGCAACCAGCTCACCGCATGCCTGGCGGCGATCAACGTGGCGCTGTTCGACGCGATTGCCCGCGGCTTCGGCGTGCGCGTCTGCGACCTGATCGGCGGCTGCGGCACGACGCGCATCCCGGCCTACGCCTCGACCGGCTTCTTCAGCCGCGATCCGGAGCGGCAGCTCGGGCACATGCTGGCCGAGGCAGCCGGCCATCCCTACGCCGGCGCCAAGATCAAGATCGGCCGTGGCATCCGGGACGACGTTGCCCGGGTCAGGCTCGCCCGCGAGATGCTGGGCCCGGACAGGCTCCTGATGGTCGACATCAACGGCGCCTACACGGCCGACGTCGCGCTCGAGTGCGCCCGTGCCATCGAGCCCTATGGCATCCACTGGATCGAGGAGCCGCTGCCGCCAGGCGACCTCAGGGGCTATGCCGAGTTGCGCGCGCGCTCGCCGATCGCCATCGCCGCCGGGGAGGCACATCACACGGTGCGGGATTTTCGCGCCTTGATCGACGGGCGGTGCATCGACATCGTGCAGCCGTCGATCCCCGGCACCGGCGGCCTTACGGAGGCGAAGCGGATCGCCACCCTGGCGCACGCCCAGAACCTGCGCGTCGCCCCGCACGTCTGGGGTGGTGCGGTCGGGCTCGCCACCGCCTGTCATTTCATCGCCGCCCTGCCGGCGACGCCGCACACCGACCAGCCGCCGCATCCGCTGATGCTCGAGCACGACATGAGCGACAACGAGCTGCGCACCAGGCTCCTGCGCACGCCGCTGGCGCTGGAAGCCGGCCACGTGCTGCTGCCGGACGGGCCTGGCCTCGGCATCGAGCTCGACCGCGACGCTGTGGAACGCTACCGGGTGTGCTGAACGTTCTCTTCCCCGAGATCGAGCAGCGTCGGTGCTCCGCCGAGGAAGCGTCCAGTCGCCCTGCTGCAAGTCCCGCCTAGAAAGGCGATCAGTCCCGGTGTCTTGCGAATCCGTCACGGCGTCGAGTGCCCCGCCGTCGCCTGACAGCCTGCTCAGATGCTGGTTGGGCGGTCTTCAGGTATGCGGGCGCTGGTCGATGCGAAATCCGTGCCGAGCATGACGTCGTCGCTCAGAAGTTGTAGCATCGTGCCACTACGGGGGAGATAGCCATGCCGATGACCAATCGTTTGTACGCCGAGTTCCTGGGCACTGCCTGGCTGGTGTTGGGAGGCTGCGGCAGCGCCGTCCTGGCCGCGGCGTTTCCCCAGCTCGGTATCGGCTTCGTCGGCGTGTCGCTGGCTTTCGGGTTGACCGTGCTGACCATGGTCTATGCCCTGGGCCCGGTGTCGGGCGGGCATTTCAATCCGGCGGTGACCGTCGGCCTGGCCTGCGGCGGGCGTTTCCCGTGGGGCGAGGTCGTCCACTACGTCGTCGCCCAGGTGCTGGGCGGCATCGCCGGGGCGGCGATCCTTTATGTCGTCGCGACCGGCAAGGCCGGCGCCGACATCGGCGGCTTCGCGACCAACGGCTACGGCGACCTGTCGCCCGGCAAGTACGGCATGGTGGCGGCGCTGGTCATCGAGATCGTCCTGACGTTCGGCTTCGTGACGGTGATTCTCGGCGCCACCGACGACAAGCGCTCCCATCCCGCCGCCGCCGGCCTGGCGATCGGCCTCTGCCTCACCCTGATCCATCTCGTCAGCATCCCGGTGACCAACACGTCGGTGAACCCGGCGCGCAGCACCGCACCGGCGCTGTTCGTCGGCGGGCCTGCCCTTTCCCAGCTCTGGCTGTTCTGGGTGGCGCCCCTGATCGGCGGCGCGCTCGGCGGCCTGGCCTACGGCCTGACGGGACGCCGGGACTGACCAACGGAGATCGTCGCATGACCCCTGCCAGGCCCTTTCTCGTTGCCTCCCTGATGGTGCTGCTGCCGTCGCTTGCCTGGCCGCAGGACATGTCGGCCGAGTTCCGGCTTGCCGCCGCGCCGAACAACATCTCGGGCTGCATCCGCGCCGATCCGCAGTTCACGCGGGTGCACGTCTTCACGCTGAAGGGCGGCCAGGCCGAGGTTCGCGCGTCCGGCGGCATCGACACGAAGCTGAAGCTCACCAGGCCGAACGTCTACGAGACGGACTACCAGCTGGGGCAGCTCCATCTGCACCTCGTCGCCGATCTGGCGGCGACGCCGCCCTCGCTCACGGTCACCGAGAAGAACCTCGGCTGCAAGTGGATGGGTGTGAAGAAATAGGTCGGCCTCTTCGCCCGCGCCGTCGCCCGCGCGTGCCATGACGTCGTTCCGCTGGTCGGTTCCTTTCAGCATCACGATCCTGGCGCTGATCGCGCTGATCCTGGCGCCGCTCGCGGCTGCCCTGCTCTGGCTCGGCTGGCGCTCCGTCAGCCTCGTCGAGCGGTTGAGCGGCGAGCAGCGGGTGATCGTCCTCGAGGAGGCAATCGAGCGCTTCGTCTCGAACGGTCTGCGCGGCGTGGTCTCGGTCGGGCAGACGCTGGCCGAGACGCCGATCTTCCGGATCGATCGCGGCCTGGAGGTCGACGACGAGCGCCGCCGCCAGCTCACGGCGTCGCTGACCCACCATCCGCTGGTCGGCGCGGCCTATGTCGGCTTTCGCGACGGTCGCTTCCTGTACGTAGGTCGGCCCGAGGCATATTGGGATGTGCGCCGTGCGCCGTTCGAGAATCAGAAGCCGGGCACGGTGCAGGTGCTCACCATCGAGGGAAGCGGAAGCGAGCGGCGGGAAACCTGGTGGTTGCAGGAGCCGGACGGATCGCGCAGCAGCACGCGGGTGCAGGCGGTCGACTACGATCCGCTGGGCCGCCCCTGGTACGTCGATACGATGCGCGCCGGCAAGGCGGTGCTGACGCCCCCCTATCGCTTCGTCCAATCGGGCAAGTTCGGGATCTCGGTCGGCGTGCCGCTGGCCGACAACGAGGGCGTCATCGGCTTCGATTACACCCTGCACGCCCTCTCCGAGCTGCTCACTGCCTACAAGATCACCGAGAATTCCGTGATCATGGTCGGCCACAGCCTGAGCGCCGTCGTGGTCGAATCGGTGCCATGCCCGCCGGGCAAGGCGGGTTGCCTGCAAGGCGATGCCCAGGCACGCGAGATCCTGCGCCGCACCATTCGCGAGACGATCGAGGAGGATCGCCAGATCGATCGCGAGATCGACATCGACGGCAACGCCTATCGCCTGATCGTGCATCGCATGGCGCCGGGTTTCGGGCAGCGCTTTGTCGTGGCCGCGGCGGTGCCGCAGATGGAGCTGCTGTCGGCATCGCGCGCGTTGCTGGAGCGGGCTGTGGTCGCCGCGGCGATCGCCGTTGCTCTCGCGGTCGTCGCCGCCCTCGTCGCGTCGTGGCTGGTGTCGCGCTCGATCGCCCGCATTGCCGCCAAGACCGAGCACATCCGCAGCCTCGACTTCTCGGATCGTCTGCCGGTGCGCAGCCACATCACCGAGGTCGCCCGCCTGTCGGACTCCGTCGAGCGCATGCGCGAGGGGCTGGAGGTCTTCGGCCGCTACGTGTCGAAGAACCTCGTGCAGCAGGTGATGCGCTCGCCCGAGAGCTCGGGCGTCGGCGGCGTCCGGCGCGACGTCACCGTGATGTTCACCGACATCGAGAGCTTCTCGTTGCTGAGCGAGCGGATGGAGCCGGAGATCCTGACCGATCGACTGTCGCGCTACTTCGACGCGCTGGGCACCGCCATCTCGGCCAACAAGGGCACGATCGACAAGTATATCGGCGACAGCATCATGGCGTTCTGGAACGCGCCGGAGCCCGATCCCGACCATGTCGCCAATGCCTGCCGGGCGGCCCTGCAGGGCGCCGCCGCCAGCAACCGGCTGCGCGAGAGATGGGCGGCGCGCGGCCGGCCGACCTTCCGCACCCGCTTCGGCCTCCATACCGGCCGCGCGGTCGTGGGCAATGTCGGTGCACGCGAGCGCATCAACTACACGCTGGTCGGTCCGGTCGCCAACCAGGCGTCGCGGCTGGAAGGCCTCAACAAGGTCTACGGGACCGAGATCCTGGCGAGCGGCGAGGTCGTGCAGCTGACCGCCGATCGCTTCCTGTGGCGGCACATCGACCGGATCGTCGCCGCCGGCACGACCGAGGCGCACGAGATCTACGAGCCTCTGGGCGAGGTCGACGATGGCGTTCGGCATTCCGAGTTCCTGGCGCGGTGGCGCGACGGTCATGCCGCCTATGACGCGGGCCGCTTCGAGGAGGCCTTGGCAGGCTTTCGGGCCACCTTGGCCATGCGCCCCGACGATGGGCCAAGCCGTGTCTTCATCGACCGCTGCGCGGCCTTCCTGCGCGATGGCCCGCCGCCCGGCTGGGATGGCACCTGGCACTTCGATCGCAAGTAGCGCCTTTCGCCGGAGGGCTCAGTAGCGAACCGTCACGCCGATGGTGATGAAGCGCGTGCTGGTGTCGTCGAAGAATGTGCCGACCAGCAGGTCGAAGTCGAAGGGCTCGCGGCCCCGGATGCTCGGCGTGTAGCGCAGTCCCGCCTGCGTTCCGACCAACCCGCCCTGTGCGCGACCGAAGGCTTCCAGCATCAGGCCCACGCCGCCGCCGACATTGGCCTCGACCTGGGCGCCCCAGAAGAAAGCGTTGGGAACGTCCGTCGCGAGATAGGTCCAGCCGGCATTGAAGTTGAACCTCACGTTCTCGTTCAGGGGCAGGGTCATCAGCGCCAGGGCCTGGGCATAGCCCAGCTCGCCGGTCACCGGGCTGACGCCGGCATTGAGGCCCAGCCCGACGCCCAAGGCGTTCTTGTCCGCCGACAGGAAATTGAGCTTGATGGCAGGCCCGATCAACGGTCCGGCAACGATGTCGTCCCAGTAGTGCTGGTAGGCGGCGCCGATCTCCAGCCAGGGCATCTGCAGGGTGGTGCAGGCGGGCGCGATGTTGAAATAGCCGTCGCCCGGGATGAACCGGGTGGCCCAGGTCTCGAGGTGGCAGACGCCTGGCGTCTCGACCTCGGAATCGTCGACGATGTGGGGACCGCCTGCCGCCAGCGCCTCGAGGCCGGGACAGAGGACGGACAGCACCAGGCAGGCGAACGTGAGGAGACGAAGCAGCAGCACGCCGGCGCTACGATCGGCGCGCGACATTACGGGCATGGGGCAAGGCAATCACCTTCCCCGGCGCATGCATCCGCCGCTCAGGCCTTCATCAGGGTTCGAACATGCGTCGACACCGACTCGGCCAGCGCCTCGAGGTCGTAGCCGCCTTCCAGGATCGACACGAGGCGGCCCCTGGCGCGGCGATCGGCGATCGCCAGCAGCTCCTCGGTGAGCCAGACGAAATCCTCGGTCTCGACCTCGAGCTGGGCCAGCGGGTCGGCGGCGTGGGCGTCGAAGCCCGCTGACACGATGACGAGGTCGGGCGCGAAGCGGTCGAGCGCCGGCAGGATGCGGTCGCGCCAGGCGGCGCGGAACAGCCCGCCGCCCGAACCGGGGGACAGGGGCACGTTGACGACGTTGTCGGCGACGCCGGTTTCGCTGGCGAAGCCGGTGCCGGGATAGAGCGGATACTGGTGCGAGGAGGCATAGAACAGCGAGCGATCGGGCTCGACCACGGCCTGCGTTCCTTGCCCGTGATGAACATCGAAATCGACGATGGCGACACGTTCCGCGCCGTAGCGAGCCTGGGCGTGGCGGGCGGCGATGGCGACATTGTTGAACAGGCAGAAGCCGCCGGGAACATCCGGCGAGGCGTGGTGGCCCGGCGGGCGGACCGCGGCGAAGGCCGTGCGCACCCGCCCGGCCATCACGGCGTCGACACCGGCAATGGCGGCGCCGGCTGCGTGCAGGACGGCCTCGGCGCTGCCGCTGCTCATGACGGTATCGCCATCCACATGGACGCGCTCGCCGGGGCCGGGACGGACGCCCAGGATCGCCTCGACGTAGTCCTCGGGATGAACGCGGGTCAGCGCCTCGTGCGCCGCGGCCGGCGCCTGCAGGCTGGGCTGGCCGGCGAACGCGGGGTCGTCCAGGGCCGCATGGATGGCGCGAAGGCGATCGGGCCGCTCGGGGTGATAGGGTCCGGTATCGTGCTCGAGGAAGGACGGGTGGCTGATCAGGAGGGTCGCCATGGCTGCTTCCCCTTTACCTTGAGAGGCCTCGCAAAGCGACGATAAGATGCCCGTCTGCCGACAGAAGAGGGGTCATATGTTGCGTTCGCTCGTCGTTGCCGCCCTGGCCTTGGGAGCAACCGAGGGGTTTGCCCAGGAAACCAGCTTTCTGCTGATCAATGGCACCAGCTATCCGATCAGCCAGATGTCGGTATCGCCGACCGACCTGGGCTTCTGGACCCCCAACGTGCTGCACGGGCCGCCGATCGCGGCGGGCGCGCGTCGGCAGGTGACGTTCAATGCGCCAACGACCTACTGCCAGGCCGACATGAGAATCGGCTTCGCCGATGGCGGCGCGCCGGCGGTGTGGGGGAACCTGAACATCTGCACGCTGAGCAGGATCAAGCTGATGTACGACCGCATGAGCGGCGTGACGACGGCGAGCTACGACGAGTAGGGGGCAGCGACAGGGCACGTGCTTCGGAGACCGAGGGTGGCGTCCGATGAGCGGCCCACGGCTTCTGTCATTCCGAGCGTAGCGAGGGGCCTTGCCTGTTGCGCCAGACGTCGCTCGCGGCGCTCGGGGTGACATCGTTGCCGACCGTGCCTATCTCTCGAGACGAAACGCTGGGTTCATCTGCGACGAAGACATAGAGAGCGAGCTCACCATGGCGAACGACACCGGACTGCCCTTGCTGCACGAGACGCCGGAGACGGGTGCGCTGCCGCACGGCGGCGACCTGCTTCGCCTGCCCTTCGACAACAGCTATGCCCGCCTGCCCGACCGCTTCTTCGCCCGCCTGGCGCCGACCCCGGTCGGCGGGCCGCGCCTGATGAAGCTCAACCGCGGCCTCGCCGAGGAGCTCGGCCTGGATGCCGATGCCCTGTCGTCGAGGGCCGGCGTCGCCATGCTGGCCGGCAACCGGATCGCCGAGGGATCGGAGCCGATCGCGCTCGCCTATGCCGGGCACCAGTTCGGCAACTTCGTGCCGCAGCTCGGCGACGGCCGCGCCATCCTGCTGGGCGAGGTCGTGGATCGCCGGGGGCGTCGGCGCGACATCCAGCTCAAGGGCTCGGGGCCGACGCCGTTCTCGCGGCGGGGCGACGGCCGGGCGGCTGTCGGGCCGGTGCTGCGCGAGTACATCGTCAGCGAGGCGATGGCGGCGCTCGGCATCCCGACGACGCGCTCGCTCGCGGCCGTGCTGACCGGCGAGCCGGTGTATCGCGAGACCGCGCTGCCCGGGGCAGTGCTGACCCGCGTGGCGTCGAGCCACATCCGGGTCGGCACGTTCCAGTTCTTCGCCGCGCGCGAGGATGTCGAGGCGCTGCGCCTGCTCGCCGATCACGTGATCGACCGTCACTATCCCGACGCCCGCGACGAGGCCCAGCCCTATCGCGCCCTGTTCGAGCGCGTGATCGCCCGCCAGGCCGGGCTGGTGGCCCGATGGATGCTGGTAGGCTTCATCCATGGCGTCATGAACACCGACAATTGCTCGATTGCCGGCGAGACGATCGACTACGGCCCTTGCGCATTCATGGATCACTACGATCCCAAGACCGTGTTCAGCTCGATCGACCACGGCGGCCGCTACGCCTACGCCAACCAGCCGCGCATCGCTCACTGGAATCTCGCCCGTTTCGGCGAGACGCTGCTGCCCCTGATCGCCGACGATGCCGAAGCCGCCCTGGCGATCGCCAACGAGTCGCTGGGCACCTATCAGCGACTGTACGGCGAGGCGCTGATGTCGGGCATGCGGCGCAAGGTCGGCCTGTTCACGGCGGAGGATGGCGACGCCGCGCTCATCCAGGATCTGCTGACCGCCATGGCGGAGAGCGAAGCGGATTTCACCTTGACCTTTCGCCGCCTCGATCCCGAGCTCGACATTTCTGCCCGCGCGCTGTTCTCGCAGCCCGAATCCTACGATGCCTGGGCGGTGCGCTGGCGCGAACGGCTGGCGCACGAGCCGCAGGATGCGGCGACGCGGCGCCAGGCGATGCGCTCGGTCAACCCCGCCTACATCCCGCGCAATCACCGCGTCGAGGCCGCCCTGGCGGCGGCGGTCGAGGGAGATTACGCGCCGTTCGAGGAGCTGCTGACGGTTCTGGCGCGGCCATTCGAGGATCGTCTGGAATACGCCGCCTATGGGGAGCCTCCCTCCGCCGGGCAGCGGGTGTGTCAGACGTTCTGTGGCACCTGAAGCGCCGATGCGAGACGTGCGAACCCGTCGTCATCTGCCGGCAGGCCTAATCTCAGCAATGTCGGTCGATCGGCAAACTGCCTGACGTGGATGCCGTGTCTGGCCAGCGCGTCGGCCAGGCGCGAGGCCGCGCCATGCTCGACGAGCCGGAACAGGATCGTTCCGCCAAGGACCTCGCAGCCGGCCGCCGCCAGCAGGGCATCGAGCCGCTCGCCGCGGTCAACCAGGCATCGTCAGCCAGGGCCCGTCGCCCGATCTCCAGGGCCGGGCCGGATACGGCCCATGGGCCGAGCGCGCCGCGCAGCCGCTGCGCCATTGCCGGCGAGGCGATGGCGAAACCCAGTCGAACGCCAGCCAGGCCATAGGTCTTGCCGAAGGATCTCAGGACGATCGCGTTGCCGGGCACTGCGCCGACCAGGCTGGCCTCGGCCGGCAGGAAGTCGATGAACGCCTCGTCGACGACCAGCAGGGTCGCCTTGACGGTGCGCAGGGCGTCGGCGGGGACCAGCCGCCCGGTAGGATTGTCCGGGTTGACGACCACGACGACGTCGGCGCCTTGCGCGGCAGCGAGGTCGGGCACAACGGAAACCTCGTGCCCCTCGCGGCGCCAGCAGAGCGCGTGCTCGGCATATGTGCGACCCACGATTGCGACCTTGGATTTCGGCTGCAGGCGCGGCAGCAGCTGGATCAACGCCTGCGTGCCGGGCGCGGCGACGATCGCTGCCTCGCCGCCGACACCGTAACGCCGGGCCGCGGCGGAGAGCAGCGCATCCTCGGCCGCGCGGGAGGGCACTACGGGATAGGGAACAGGATTGATCCCGGTCGACAGGTCGATCCAGGGACGAGGGGCCTGCGGGTAGCGACGACCCAGCGCCGCAAGATCGCCGCCGTGCTCGATCGGTTTTTCCATCGCGGCCGTCATGATAGGCACGTCTGCCATGTTCGCCGAGCTCGCCCTCATTGCCGTCGCGACCGAAGCGATCATCGGGTACCCGGACGCGGTTTACCGACTCGCCGGTCACCCGGTGACCTGGATCGGGCGGCTCATAACATGGTGCGACCAGGCGTGGAATTCGCCCACCCGGTCCGCCGAGGAGCGCCGCGGGCGCGGCCTGTTGACGCTGCTGCTCCTGATCGCCGTGGCCGTGATCGCAGGCCTCGTCGTCACGCGCGTCGCCGACCAGATATTGCCGTCGTCGGTCGCGTTGCTGGTCTGCGGCGTGCTCGCCAGCAGCCTGCTCGCCCAGCGCAGCCTCGACACGCACGTGCTTGCCGTTGCGACCGCTCTCGAGCAGGGCGGGCTCGAGGCGGGCAGGCAGGCGGTCTCGCATATCGTCGGCCGTGACACCCGAGCGCTCGACGAGGCCGCGGTGTGCCGCGCGGCCATCGAGAGCCTGGCCGAGAATTTTTCCGACGGCGTGGTGGCGCCACTGTTCTGGATGGTGGTCGGCGGATTGCCGGGCGCGCTCGCCTACAAGGCGATCAACACCGCCGACAGCATGATCGGCCACAAGTCGGAGCGCTACCTCGCCTTCGGCTGGGCGTCGGCGCGCTGCGACGATCTCGTCAATCTGCCGGCATCGCGCCTGTCGGCCTTGTGGCTGGCGCTGGCTGCCGCGTTGCTCGGCCTCTCGCCGCGCGCGGCGCTGGCGACGGTGTGGCGCGATGCCGGTCATCACAGGTCGCCCAACGCCGGTTGGCCGGAAGCCGCGATGGCCGGCGCCCTGACGATCCGCCTGTCGGGCCCGCGCACGTATCACGGCACGCCCGTGCAGGAGCCCTGGGTAGGCGAGGGGACCAGCGACCTGACGGCGCAGCACATTCGCGCCGCCTTGAAGCTCTACCGGGTCGCGTGCGGCCTGCAGATCGCGGCGCTCGTCGCGCTGATGATCAGCCTGGATTAGAGTGGTGCTCTCTTACGTCGATCATGCTCTTCCGGACCGCGAGCGTCCCGCTCGCTCAGAGTCATGAGCGAGCGGGACGCTCGCGGTCCGGAAGAGACTGAACGTGATCCTTTCGGAGCCTTGGCTTCACTTGAAGCAATCACGCTCTGGTGAGCCTGGGCGGGTGCGCCAGTGCCAGCAGCCGGTCGCAATCGATGGCGCGCTCGAGGTGGTCGGCCAGCAGATCGAGGGTGGCGTCGATTGCCGGCTCGTAGGCGAGATCGGACGCCTGCGCGCCGATGCGCTTCAGCCAGTGTCGGCGCTGACGATCGTCGGTCATCAGCCCGTGGACGTAGCAACCGGCGATGCGGCCATCGGCGCTGATGGTGCCGTCGAGGCGCTCCTCGCCGAGCCTGAGCAGCGGGCGGCAGCCCTGTGGGCTCGGCGCGCGCGTGGTTCGCCCGATGTGCATCTCGTAACCCTTGAAAGGCACCGCGCCGGCGACGGTCTCGCCCGACGTTTCGACCAGGATCTTGTCGCCCTCCAGCACGGTGTCGACGTCGAGCAAGCCCAACCCTGCGACCGTTGCCGGCGGGCCCTCGATGCCGTCGGGATCGGCGACCGTGCGCCCGAGCATCTGGTAGCCGCCGCAGATGCCCAGCACATGGCCGCCGCGGCGCAGATGGGCCGCCAGGTCGATGTCCCAGCCGGCCTGCCGCAGGGCCGCGAGGTCGGCGATGGTCGCCTTCGATCCGGGCAGGACGACCAGCATGGCATCGCCGGGAACCGCTTCGCCGGGCCGTACGAACACGAGGTCGACGTGGGGCTCGAGGCGCAGCGGATCGAAATCGTCGAAGTTGGCGATGCGTGGATAGGCGAGGACGGCGATCCGCGTGCGGTCACCCCCAGCGGTCGCGCTGCGCCCGGGCAACCCGAGCGCATCTTCCGCCGGCAGGCGGCCAGCCGCCTCGAAGAACGGCACCAGCCCCAATGCCTGCCAGCCGGTATGACGGGCGATCGTCCTCATGCCGTCGTCGAACAGCGTGGGATCGCCGCGGAAGCGATTGACGATGAATCCCACGATCATCGCTGCATCGGCCGGCTCGATCACGGCCTTGGTTCCCACCAGGCTCGCGATCACGCCGCCGCGGTCGATGTCGCCCAGCAGCACGACCGGGACGTCGGCCGCCCGGGCGAAGCCCATGTTGGCGATGTCGGCAGCGCGCAGGTTGACCTCGGAGGCCGAGCCGGCGCCTTCGACGAGAACGAGGTCGGCGGTGGCTGCGAGCCGCGCGAAGCTGTCGAGCACCGCGCCCAGCAGCCTTGGCTTCATCGCCTGGTATTCGCGCGCCCTGGCGTTGCCCACGACCTTGCCCTGCACGACGACCTGCGCGCCGATCTCGCTCTGGGGTTTCAGTAGCACCGGGTTCATGTGAACGCTGGGCGGCACGCGTGCGGCGCGCGCCTGCAACGCCTGGGCGCGGCCGATCTCGCCGCCGTCCGCCGTCACCGCGGCATTGTTCGACATGTTCTGGGGCTTGAACGGCCGTACGGCGAGGCCGCGGCGCGTGAACACGCGGGCGAGACCGGCGACGATCAGCGACTTGCCGACGTCGGAGCCTGTGCCCTGGATCATGAGGGCGCGGGCAGCCATCAGAACTCGATGCCCTCCTGGGCCTTCACGCCGGCGGCGAAATGATGCTTCACCAGGGTCATCTCGGTGACGAGATCGGCCGCCTCGATCAGCTCGGGCTTGGCGTTGCGCCCGGTGACGACGATGTGCTGGTCGGTCCGGCGCGCCTTCAAGGCCGCGACCACCTCGCCGATCCCGAGATGGTCGTAGCGCAGCGCGATGTTGAGCTCGTCGAGCACGATCAGCCGGATGGCGGGGTCGGCTATCAGCGAGCGCGCCTTCGCCCAGGCGCGCTGCGCTGCCTCGACATCGCGGCTGCGATCCTGGGTTTCCCAGGTGAAACCTTCACCCAGCGTATGCCATTCGACCTGGTCGCCGCCCAGTCGCTCGATGGCGGTCCGCTCGCCGGTCTGCCAGGCGCCCTTGCCGAACTGCACGACGCCGCACCGCAGGCCGCGCCCGACGGCGCGCACCAGCAATCCCCAGGCCGCCGTCGACTTGCCCTTGCCCTTGCCGGTATGGACGATCAGCAGGCCCTTCTCGACGGTTTTACTCGCGACCTCGGCATCCTGGATCGCCTTGCGGTTCGCCATCTTCGCCTTGTGGCGGCCGTCGTCGTCCGTCTCGAGGGCCATCGTTTACTGCCTTTGGTCGTGGGGCCGCACAATGGGCGGCCGAACCGCGACCAGCAAGCCAGTTGACGGGGCTTCCCCGACGCCCCTATCAAGAAGCCGACGGTGCCCCTCACGGGGCTCAATAGGGAACGCGGTAGGATCACAATCCGCGGCTGCCCCCGCAACTGTAGTCGGTAAGCCAAGGGCCAGACATACCACTGGGAAACCGGGAAGGTGGCCGGCGGCGAGGACCCGAGAGCCAGGAAACCTGCCGTCGCATCGCCGTTCCGAGCCGCTGCGCGGGGAGTCGCAGAGGTCAGGCAAACCCGGGCCATGGTGGCATCGGGCTCCGTCGGACGGCATCGAGGCGGATCCTGCCGGATCCGCGACGACGGAGGATGCCATGATGTCTTCGATCACCAGGCTCGGGGCCTGCGCCGGAATCGCCACCCTGGCCATGCAAGTGCCAGCCTTCGCCCATCACCCCATGGGCGGCACGACGCCGGTGACGTTCCTGCAGGGGCTGCTGTCCGGGCTGGGTCATCCCGTCATCGGCATCGATCATCTCGCTGCCATCGTCGGCGCCGGCCTTCTGGCGGCTCTCGCCCGGCGTGGCGTCGCGCCGCTGCTGGCGTTCAGCGCGGCCCTGATTGCCGGCGTAGGCGTGCACCTCACGGGCGCGGATGTTCCCGTGAGCGAGCTGCTGGTCGGCCTTTCGACCATTGCCATCGGCGTGCTGGTCCTGATGCGCCAGTCGATTGGCCCGGTTGCGGCCGCGTGCCTGTTTGCCGTCGTCGGCCTGCTTCATGGCTATGCGCTGGGCGAATCGATCGCCGGCGCCGAGACGGCACCGTTGGTCGCCTATCTTGCCGGCCTGCTGATCATCCAGACCGCCATCGCATTCGGCGCCTATGCCCTGCTCGTGCGCCTGCCGACGCGCGCAATACCGATGACCATCGCGGGCGTCGTGGTGGTTCTGGTCGGCGGAATGACGGCGGCGGCGGCGACCGGCCTGGTCGGCTGAGGCTTCGTGACGCCATCCACGCTCCATGTCTGCGTCACCTGCCGCGGCGAGGCCACGTCACCGGAGATGCAGCGCCCGGGCGCGCGCTTGCTGGCGGCCGTCGAACGCCGTGACGAGGCCGAACGCGCAGGCCTCGACATCGTCGCCGTCGAATGCCTGTCCAACTGCCAGCGCAGCTGCAGCGCAGCTGTCACGGCGCCGGGCAAGTGGACCTACGTGATCGGCGGCCTCGATCCCGACCTGCACGCTGCCGACATCCTCGCGTTCGCGCGCCTGCACCAGGCCCATGAGCAGGGACTGCCGGTGTGGCGCGAGCGCCCCGTCCATATCCGCAAGAACACGATTGCACGCGTACCGCCGGTGCAGTCGATCAAGGAGCACCGATGAGCGTCGCAAAGGTTCCCTGCACCATCGTCACCGGCTTCCTGGGGGCCGGCAAGACAACCCTGGTCCGCCACGTGCTGGAGAATGCCGGCGGCCGCCGGCTCGCCGTTATCGTCAACGAGTTCGGCGACGTCGGCATCGACGGCGAGATCCTGAAGAGCTGCGGCATCGAAAGCTGCCCGGAGGACGCCATCGTCGAGCTGGCGAACGGCTGCATCTGCTGCACCGTCGCCGACGATTTCGTGCCGGCGCTGAAGGCACTGCTCGACCGGCCATTTCCGCCCGAGCACATCGTCATCGAGACGTCGGGGCTGGCCCTGCCCAAGCCGCTGGTGAAGGCGTTCAACTGGCCCGAGATCGCCTCGCGCGTCACCGTCGACGGCGTGGTCGCCGTGGTCGATGGCGCGGCGGTGGCGGCCGGCCGCTTCGCCGACGATCCAGAGGCGATCGCCCGCCAGCGCGCCGACGACGAGTCACTCGATCACGACAATCCTCTCGAGGAGGTGTTCGAGGACCAGATCCTGTGCGCCGACCTCGTGATCCTGAACAAGGCCGACCTGATGTCGGCCGACGACGTTGCCAGCGTGACCGGCCAGATCGGCAAGACGCTGCCGCGGGCGGTCAAGGTCGTCGAGGCCGAGAACGGCCAGGTGCCGATCGACGTCCTGCTCGGCCTCGGCGCCAGGGCGGAGTCCGACCTGGGCAGCCGTCCGTCGCATCACGAGCTCGAGGGCGAGCACGATCACGACGATTTCGACACCTTCATCGTCGACCTGCCCGCCTTTGCCTCGCCGCAGATTCTGGTCGACCGCATGGTGAAGGCCGCCGAGCAACATGACGTGCTGCGCATGAAGGGTTTCGTCGACATTGCCGGCAAGCCGATGCGGCTTCTGGTGCAGGGTGTCGGCGCGCGCATCCAGCACCAGTTCGATCGCAAATGGTCGGCCGGCGAGGCGCGGCAAGGCCGCCTGGTGGTGATCGGCGAGAAGGGCTTCGATCGCGGCGCCATTCGCACCCTGATCACGGGCTAGCCCGGGACCGGAAGGCGCGCGGCATGCATGTCCTCGCGACCGAGCTGGCGACGCTGGACGAGGCGGAGGTCGCCGTCGATCTCGGCCAGTCGCCGGCCGACATGGTGATGCTGTCCTTCTCCGACAGCGACCTGTCTGCCCTGGCGGCCGGCTGGGAGGAGGATTCGGAACGGCTGCCGTCCCTGCGCCTGGCCAGCCTCAAGCGACTCAAGCATCCGATGTCGGTCGATCTCTATGTCGACAGCGTCGCGTCGCGTGCCCGGATCGTGATCGTGCGCTGCCTGGGCGGGCTCGACTACTGGCGCTACGGGCTGGAGCGCCTTGCCGACACGGCGCGCGAGAGGGGCTTGCTGCTTGCGGCGCTGCCCGGTGACGACCGTGACGACCCCCGGCTCACCGGTGTGTCGACCTTGGCCGGCGAGCACCTCGCGCGCCTGAACGGCTTCTTTCGCGAAGGCGGCGTCGAGAACCTGCGCCAGGCGCTGCGCTATGCGGCAAGCCTGATCAGCTGCGACCTGCCGTGGGTGCCGCCGGATCCGGTCGGGCCGGTCTCCGTTATCGGCGAGCCTTGCGCGGATCGGCCGGTTGCCCTCGTCGTGCTCTACCGCGCCAATCTCGTGGCTGCCGATATCGCGCCGATCACCAGCCTGATGGAGGCGCTGGAGCGCCAGGGGCTGGCGCCGCTCGGCGTTGCGGTGAGCAGCCTCAAGGATCCGCTGGTGGCGCCGGCGCTGGATGTACTGATCGCCCGCCATCGACCTGCGATCGTGCTCAACACGACGGCTTTCTCGGCGCTGCGCGATGATGACACGACCGTGCTGGATTCCGCCGACGTCCCGGTCCTGCAAGTCGTGCTGTCGGGCAGCGCGCGCGACGCCTGGCAGGCCTCGCCGCGCGGGCTCTCGCCGTCCGATCTCGCCATGAACGTCGTGCTGCCGGAACTCGACGGCCGGCTCCTGACGCGGGCGATTTCCTTCAAGGCCGCGGCGCCTGCCGACCCGCGTCTCGAGTTCGCTTGCGTCCGCCACGAGCCCGACGCGGATCGAATCGACTACGTTGCCCGCCTTGCGGCAGCCTGGGTACGGCTCGGCCGCACGCCGCGAGGCGACCGTCGCCTCGCCCTGGTCCTCTCCGACTATCCCGCGCGCGGCGGGCGCGCCGGCTATGCGGTAGGCCTCGACACTGCCGCCAGCGCCGCCGAGATCCTCAATCACCTGCGCGCGGAAGGATACGACACCGGTGGCCGTGATTGGCAGGCGGGCGATGTCGAACGACTGCTTCAGGGCGACGTCGAGGCCATCGAGATCGCTGCAGCCGACTATTGCCGCTGGCTCGAGTCGCTGCCCAGCTCACTGAAGCAAGCTCTCGAGGAGACCTGGGGGTCACCCCAGGGCGCGCGCGTCGGTCAAGTCACTCCGTCATCGCGAGCGGAGCCGCCCGAAGGGCAGCGGAGCCGCCCTTCGGGCGGCTCCGCTCGCGATGACGGAGAAGAACGGGATGTGCGAGTGCCCCGGGAGGCACCCACGGGTGAGGCCTTCCGGGTGCCGGTGCTTCGCTGCGGCAAGGTGCTGGTGCTGCTGCAACCAGACCGTGGCATGGGCGACGATCGCAAGGCGGGCTACCACGATGTCGAGCGTCCGCCCGGCCATGCCTATCTCGCGCTCTATACGTGGTTGCGCGAGGTCGCGCGGATCGACGCGATGATCCATCTCGGCACGCACGGCACGTTGGAATGGCTGCCCGGCAAGGCGCTGGCGCTGTCCGGCGAATGTTGGCCCGAGGTGGTGCTGGGCGCCGTGCCCGTCATCTATCCGTTCATCGTCAACAATCCGGGCGAGGCAGTGCAGGCCAAGCGGCGGCTCGCCGCCGTCACGCTGGGTCATCTCACGCCGCCGTTGAGCGCGGCCGGCCTGCACGGGCCGCTGGCCGAGCTGGAGGGCATCATCGAGGAGTACGCGGCGGCCGACGGGCTCGATCGCCGGCGGCTGAGCCATCTCGAGAACGAGATCGTCGAGCGCGCCTGGGCGAGTGGCCTCGCCGGCGAGTGCGGCCTGGTAGAAGGCGAGCCCAATCGCCAGGCGATCGCCAGGCTCGACGCGCAGCTTTGCGACATCAAGGAGCTCAGCATCCGCGACGGCTTGCACGTCTTCGGTCGCGACCCCGACGAAGCGACGATCCGGGCGCTCGCGTCGGCGACGGGGCACGAGGCCGCCATTCGTGCTTCCGCCGGCTGCGAACGTGCTGCCCTGGTTGCCGCCCTCGATGGGCGTCGCGTTGCGCCGGGACCCGCGGGCGCGCCGAGCCGCGGCCGCGCCGACGTGCTGCCGACCGGGCGCAACCTCACCTCGATCGATCCGCGCGCCATTCCGACGCGCACCGCCGCCGCGATCGGCATGCGCGCGGCCGACGAGGTCGTGCGCCGCTATCTGCAGGATCACGGTGAGCCGCCGCGCGCCCTGGTGCTCGATCTTTGGGCGTCGGCATCGCTGCGGACCGGCGGCGACGATCTCGCCCAGGCGCTGCACTATCTCGGTGTCCGTCCGACCTGGGACAAGGCTTCCAACCGGGTCACCGGCATCGAGATCCTGCCGCTGGCGACGCTCGACCGACCGCGCATCGACGTGACCCTGCGCATCTCCGGCCTGTTCCGCGACATCTTCGAGGCCCAGATCGCCCTGTTCGACATGGCGGTGCGGCGGGTTGCCGAGCTGGACGAACCGGCCGACGACAATCCGCTGGCCGAGGCGCGGCAGCGCGGCGCCGATCTGTCTCGGGTGTTCGGTGGGGCGCCCGGCAGCTACGGCGCGCGCGCCGGCGATCTCGCGCTCGACGGCGACTGGCGCACCCGCGAGGAGCTGGGGCAGGTCTACCTCGCCAACGTCACGCACGCCTACGGCGGCGCCGAGGCGATCCGCGCGGCAGGTGAAGGCTTCCGCGAGCGCGTGTCGGCGGCCGACGTGCTGGTCCATCCGCAGGACGACCGCGAGCGCGACCTGCTCGATGGCGACGGCGTCGCCGATTTTGCCGGCGGCTTTGCCGCGGCGGCTGCCCTGCTCGGCAACGAGCCGGAACTCTATCACCTCGATACCAGCCGCACCGAGGCGCCCAAGGCGCGCCGGCTGGCCGAGGAGATCGCGCGCGTGGTGCGTGGCCGGCTGACCAACCCGCGCTGGATCGCGGGCATGCTGGCGCACGGCCATCGCGGCGTCGCCGAGATCGCGCAAGGCGTCGATGCGCTCTACGCCTTCGCCGCGACGGCCAATGCCGTCCCAGGTCCCTTGTTCGATGCGACACATGCCGCGTTGATCGCCGACGACGCCGTGCGCCAGGCGATGATCGACAAGAACCCTGCAGGCGCCGCGGCGATCGCCGCGCGTCTGCGCGACGCCCTCGCGCGCGGCCTGTGGCAGACGCGGCGCAACTCGGCCGAGCGCGAGCTCGACCTCGTGATTGCGGCAGGGCGTCCGTGAGCACGTCGACCATCGCGGTCAAGGGCTGGTGCCCCGGCGCCTTGCAACCCATGCCGAGCGGCGACGGGTTGATCGTGCGCATCAAGCCGTTCTGCGGCGCGCTTTCGCTCGACCAGGCGCGCGGCCTGGCCGATCTCGCCGGGCGCCACGGCAACGGTCATATCGATCTCACGCGCCGTGCCAACCTGCAAATCCGCGGCCTCGCCGAAGCAGATTTGCCGGCGCTGCACGAGCGGCTGGGCGAGCTCGCCCTGATCGACCCCGACGCCGAGACCGAGGCGATGCGCAACCTCATGGTTGGCCCGCTTGCCGGCCTGGACGACGCGTCGGTCGATGTCCGCCCGCTGGCGCGCGCGCTCGCCCGGCAGCTCGTGAGCGATCCGCGGCTGCGCCTGCTGTCACCCAAGTTCGGCGTGCTGGTCGACGGCGGCGGCCCCCTGTCGATCGCCGGCGAACGCGCCGACATCGCGCTGCTCGCGCTGGACGAGACTGCCGTCGCCCTGGGCATCGACTCGGCCGAGGGCACACGCTGGCTCGGTGTCGCGCCGATCGAGTCGGGCGCGTCGCTTGCCACTGCGGCAATGCATGGCTTCCTCGACGCTGCCGCCGGACGAGGCCGCATGAGGAGCCTTTCTTTCGAAAGCGCGGCCACCTTCGTTCAACAGCGAATCAGCGCTGGAGGTATGCCACTCACAGGCGCCAACACATTGCATCTCAGGATGAGGACTTTTCTGGACCGGGCAAAGTTGGCGCCTATGGGTGGCGCGCTCCCAGCGGGAGAAGTACTCGCCACGATGGCGGAGGCTGCTCCGCCACCAGTGGTGCGGTCCCGGCAGGGAATCGCTGGCAGGGCTGTCGGCGTGGCCGCTCCGTTCGGGCGCCTGAAAGCACCTGAGCTGGGGAGCCTCGTTGCGCTGGCGGCCGATGCCGGCGCGGTGGACCTGCGCCCGTCGCCATGGCGTACGCTCTATTTTGGCGTCTACGATGCAGCGGCGGCGCGCGCGGCTGTCGCCGATGCTCGAACGCTCGGCCTGATCGTCGATCCGACCGATCCGCTCCTGCGCATCGATGCCTGTCCCGGCGCGCCGGAATGCGAGTCGAGCACCGTCGAGACGCGCCGGGATGCGCACGCGCTGGCGGCGCTCGCGGCAAGCCGTGGCTATGCCGGTCGCATCCACGTCTCCGGTTGCGCCAAGGGATGCGCGCGCTCGGATGCGTCCGATCTCGTGCTGGTCGGCGACGCCGGCGACTACGGCGTGGCGCACAATGCAACGGCGCGAGACGTCATGGAGCGCCGCATCTCCCGGCAAGCTCTCGCGGACCTGTTCGCGGAGACACATCGTGGCTGACCCGCGCGCCTATATTCGCGACGGCGCCGATATCTATCGCCGCTCGTTCGCCATCATCCGCGCCGAGGCCGACCTGGCGCGCTTCAACGCGGTGGAGGAGCGGGTCGTCGTCCGCCTCATCCATGCCTGCGGGATGACGGAGGTCGCGAAAGATGTCGTGATGTCGGCGCACTTTGCCGCTCGGGCGCGTGCGGCGCTGGTCGATGGCGCGCCCATCCTGTGCGATTCGAAGATGGTGGCCAACGGCATCACCCGCGCCCGCCTGCCGGCCGCCAACGAGGTGATCTGCACGCTCGACGATCCGTCGGTGCCCGGACTGGCGCGCGCCATCGGTAATACGCGCTCGGCTGCCGCTCTGGAGCTCTGGCGCGATCGCCTGAAGGGGGCTGTCGTGGCCATCGGCAATGCGCCGACGGCGCTGTTCCGGCTGCTCGAGCTGATCGACCAGGGCGGCGCGATGCCGGCGGCAGTGATCGGGCTGCCGGTCGGCTTCGTCGGCGCCGTCGAATCGAAGGAGGCGCTGGCCGCCGATGGCCGGCTGCCTTTCCTGATCGTGCGCGGCCGCAAGGGAGGCAGCGCGATGGCGGTGGCCACCGTCAACGCGCTGGCCAGCGAGCAGGAATGACCACGCTCGAGGCGCTGGCGGGCACCGCGACGGCGGGCACGCTCTATGGCATCGGCGTCGGGCCGGGCGACGTGCGCTATCTCACCTTGCGTGCGGCCGGCCTGGTCGGCGCTGTCGACGTGGTCGCATACTTCGCCAAGAAGGGTCGGGCGGGCAATGCCCGCCGCATCGTTGCGCCCCTGCTTGCCGATGGCCGTTGTGAACGCCGTTTCGAGTATCCCTTGACCGACGAGGTGCCGGCCGACGGCGCCGAGTACCAGGCCAGCATGGGCGCCTTCTATCGTGACATGGCCGGCGAGCTTGCCGGCCTGCTGCGCGAGGGTCGCTCGGTCGGGCTTCTGGCCGAGGGCGATCCGTTCTTCTATGGCTCGTTCATGCACATGTGGTGGCGCCTGGCGCCCGACTTCCCGGTCGAGGTGGTGCCCGGCGTCACCGGCATGTCGGGCTGCTGGACGCGCGCCAACCTGCCGATCACCTGGGGCAACGAGACGAGGAACGCCTCGTCGAGCGCCTGCGCCTCGCCGATGCTGCCGTGATCATGAAGGTCGGCCGCAATCTCGCGAAGGTGCGACGCGCGGTGGACGCGGCCGGCCTCCTGTCGCGTGCGATCTATGTCGAGCGCGGCACCATGCCGGACGAGCGCATCGTGCCGCTCGCCGCGTGCGAGGCGGCGACCGGCGCCTACTTCGCCATGGTGCTGATTGCCGGGCAGGGGAGACGGCTGTGACCGGCTCCCTGATCGTGGTCGGCACCGGCCCCGGCAAGGCCGAGTTGGTGACGCCAGCCACGAAGGCGGCGATCGCCGGCGCAACCGACCTTGTCGGCTACGGGCCCTATCTCGATCGCGTGCCGGCGTGCCCGACCCAGCAGCGGCATGCCTCGGACAATCGCGTTGAGCTGGAGCGCGCAAGGCTCGCGCTGTCGCTCGCTGCGGCGGGCCGCCAGGTGGTCGTCGTGTCGGGCGGCGATCCCGGCGTGTTCGCCATGGCGGCGGCGGTGTTCGAGGCCGTCGAGACCGGAGAGCCGGAATGGCGCGATCTCGACATCAGGATCGAGCCCGGCGTCACCGCCATGCTGGCGGCGGCGGCCGAGGTCGGGGCGCCCCTGGGTGGCGATTTCTGCGCCATCTCGCTGTCCGACAATCTCAAATCCTGGGCTACCGTCGAGCGCCGACTGAAGGCGGCGGCGGACGGCGATTTCGTGATCGCGCTCTACAATCCTGCCTCGAAGGCGCGCCCGCACCAGCTTCGCCGTGCGTTCAAGCTTCTGGAGGCTTGCAAGGACCTGGAGACGCCGGTGCTGTTCGTGCGCGCGGCCGGCAGTGCCGATGCGCGGGTCGTTGTGGCAACGCTCGGCAGCGCAGATCCTTCGATTGCCGACATGCGCACCCTGGTCATCGTGGGCGCCAGCACGACGCGTCGGGTCGGCCGCTGGATCTACACGCCGCGCCGCGAGGGAGAGCGCGTGTGAGCCAGCCAGTCCACCGCAGCTTGGGCGCTGGTGACGACGTGGCCGGTTGGCTTGTCGGGCCGCGCGATCATGATGACCGGCAGGGCGAGCGCCCGCGTCGCGGCGATCTTAGGGTAGGTGGCATCGCCGCCCGAGTTCTTGGACACGATGACCTCGATACGCTCGCCGAGCAGCAGGCGCCGCTCGGCTTCGAGGTCGAACGGCCCGCGCTGGCGCAGCAGGACCAGGTCGGGTGGCAGAGCGACCTGCTGCGGCGTCTCGATCAGGCGCGCGACGTAGCGGTGCTGCGGCGCCGTGGCGAACAGGTGCAAATCCTGCCTGCCGAGACTGAGGAACACGCGGCGCGGCGTGTCACCGAGAGCGGCGACGGCGTCTGCCGTCGAAGCGACTTCCTGCCAACGGTCACCCTCCTGTCGTTGCCAGGGCGGGCGAACCAGCGACGCCAGGACGACGCCCGCCACGGCGCTCGCGGCAACCGCATGAGCCGAGATCTGCGCCGCATAGGGATGCGTGGCGTCGATAACGGCGTCGATCCCGTGGTCGTGCAGGTAGCGCACCTGGCCATCGACGCCGCCGAAGCCACCGACGCGCGTTGCGACGGGCTGCGCCCGCGGCGCCGAGGTGCGGCCGGCGAGCGACAGCGTCGTCGCGAAGCGCGAATCGTCCGCCAGCAAGCGCGCCAGCGCCGAGGCCTCCGTCGTGCCGCCGAGGATGAGAACGCGCATGGTCGTGAGCTTAGGGCTTGGGACGATGGGCCCGATACAACGAAGCTGTCATCCCGACTGAAGCGCTTGCTTCGCGAGCGCCGTAAGCGAGGGACCTTTCGTTTCGGAGCAACAATCCCTCGCTGCTGTCAGGATGACAGTTTGGACGTTCGCAAGCGCAAAAAGAAACCCGTCATCCCGAGCGGAGCCGCCCGGAGGGTGGCGCAGTCGAGGGACCTTTCATTGCCGATGCTGCAACAAGAAAGGTCCCTCCACTACGCCTCCCTTCGACTGCGCTCAGGGCAGGCGCTTCGCTCGGCTCCGGTCGGGATGACGGATATGTGCCAAGTGCGATTGTCCTGGAATGACGGGCGTGTTGGTACAACGATCTCGGTTTCCCTAGCGCAGGCCGCAATATGACAAGGGAACTCGCACCCTCCCCGCCGTCGCGCTGGCTGTCCATCATCGGCATCGGCGAGGATGGCGTCGCGGGACTGTCGCAAACTGCGCAGACTCTGATCGCGTCGGCCGAGCTGGTGGTCGGCGGCAAGCGCCATCTCGACCTGGCGGATTCCCTGATCCGTGGCCGGCAGCTCGCCTGGCCGAGCCCGATTGGTGGCGCGATTCCCGAGATCGCGGAGCATCGTGGCCGGCCGGTGGTCGTGCTGGCATCGGGCGATCCCTTTCACTACGGCGTCGGCGACCTGCTGATGCGCGCCATTCCCGCAGCGGAGACGCTTTGCCTGCCGCACCCGTCGTCCTTCAGCCTGGCCGCCGCGCGGCTCGGCTGGTCGCTGCAGGATGCGGCGCTGGTTAGCCTGCACGGTCGACCGTTGGAGGCCATCGTGCACCATCTCCATCCCGGCGCGCGCATCCTCGCCTTGTCGTGGGACGGCGACACGCCGAGGAAGCTCGCCGAGCTGCTGGTGGCGCGCGGCATGGGTCCATCGCGACTGACGGTGCTCGAGGCGATGGGCGGCCCGCGTGAGCGGGTTAGGCAGTCGACCGCTGCCGGTTTCGATCTCGCCGATGTCGCCGCGCTCAACACCCTTGCGCTGGAGGTCGTGGCTCCTCCTGGTGCTGCCGTCGTTACCCTGTCTCCGGGCCTCGACGACACCCTCTTCGAGAACGACGGCCAGCTCACCAAGCGCGAGGTGCGCGCCGCCACCATTGCGGCGCTGGGCCCGCGTCGGGGCGAGCTCTTGTGGGACGTCGGCCTGGGTGCCGGCTCGGTCGCCATCGAATGGTTGCTGCGCCATCCCTCCCTCGAGGCGATCGGCATCGAGGACCGTCCCGAGCGGGCGGCCCGCGCGGCCCGCAATGCGGCCGCTCTCGGCACGCCCGATTTGAAGATCATTCAGAAGAAGGCGCCCGAGGGCTTCGCCGATCTGCCGGCGCCCGATGCCGTGTTCATCGGCGGCGGACTGTCCGATCCAGGCCTGTTCGAGGCCACCTGGTCGCACCTGAAGCCGGGTGGGCGGCTGGTCGCCAATGCCGTCTCGCTGCAATCCGAGGCGCGGTTGATCGAGCTGTTCCAGCACCATGGCGGCGAGCTGGTCCGTCTGGAAGTGGCGAAGGCCGGCAAGGCCGGCACTGGCGGTGTCTTCGTCTGGCGCCAGGCTGCGCCGATCGTCCAATGGCGCGTCCGGAAGCCGTGATCGTGGCCGGGGTGGGATTCAGGCTCGGCATCGCGGCCGAGGAGATCGAGGCGGTGGTGCGCCAGTCGATCGCGTTGCACGGTGTCGAACGGATCGACCTGCTGGCCACCGAAGCCGGCAAGGCGGGCGAGCCGGGTTTCCGGGAAGCAGCGCAGCTTCTGTCGGTGGCGTTCGTCGCCTGCGCCGCGGACGATCTCGAGGGCGTGTCCGGCAGGCTCCTGACGCGCTCGTCACGTGTGCGCGAGGCCACGGGACTGCCGTCGATCGCCGAGGCGGCGGCGCTGGTCGCCGCCGGTCGCAACAGTCGCCTGCTCGGCCCGCGCATCGCATCGGCACGCGTGACCTGCGCCATCGCGGCGGGAGACGGCCGATGACCGTGCACTTCATCGGTGCCGGGCCGGGCGCCGCGGACCTGATCACGGTTCGCGGCCGAGACCTCATCGCGCGCTGTCCGGTGTGCCTTTACGCGGGCTCGCTGGTGCCCACGGCGCTGCTCGACCACTGCCCGGCCGGCGCACACATCGTCGACACGGCGCCGATGTCGCTCGACGAGATCATCGACGCGTGCCGACGCGCGACCGAGGCCGGGCAAGACGTCGCCCGGCTGCATTCCGGCGATCTCTCGGTGTGGAGCGCGCTGGCTGAGCAGCTGCGCCGCCTGGACGCGCTCGGCATCCCGTACACGATCACGCCCGGCGTGCCGTCCTTCGCCGCCGCCGCCGCCGCGCTGGGACAGGAGCTGACCTTGCCCGGGCTCGCGCAATCGGTGGTTCTGACGCGCACGTCGGGCCGCGCCTCGGCCATGCCGTCCGGCGAGACGCTCGAGGTCTTCGCCGCGACCGGCGCCACGCTCGCGATTCATCTTTCGATCCATGTGCTCGACAAGGTGGCGGAACGGCTGCTGCCGTTCTACGGCGCCGACTGCCCGGCCGCCGTGGTCTATCGCGCGAGCTGGCCCGACGAACGCGTGATCCGCGCACCTTTGGCCGGAATTGCAGGCGAGGTCGCGCGCCAGCCGATCGAGCGCACCGCCCTGATCCTGGTCGGCAAGGCTCTGGGTGCGCGCGACTTCCGCGACAGCGCGCTCTACGACGCTGCCTACCAACGACGTTTTCGCGGCCGGGACTCGTGACCCTCGACAATTTTCCCGACCTGCCGGCCTTTCCTCCCGGCGAAGTGTGGCTGGTCGGCGCCGGTCCCGGCGACCCGCGTCTGCTCACGGTGCTGGCCGTGCATGCGCTGTCGCAGGCCGACGACATCGTGCACGACGCGCTGATCGATCCGCGCGTGCTGCGGCTCGGCCGCAGCGGCGCCGAGCTGATCGCTGCCGGCAAGCGTGGCGGCCTCCCGTCGCCGCATCAGGGCGACATCAACGAGGTGCTGATCGAGCGTGCCCGGCTCGGTCGGCGCGTGGTGCGCCTGAAGGGCGGCGATCCATTCGTCTTCGGCCGCGGCTGGGACGAGGTCTCGGCGCTCACCGAGGCCGGCATCCGCTTTCGCATCGTGCCGGGCCTGACCTCCGGCCTGACGGCGGCAGCGCTGGCAGGCATTCCGGCGACCTCGCGCGACACCAACCACGCCGTCGTTCTTGCCGCCGGCCATCGCGCCGAGGACGAACGCTCGATCGCCGACTGGGCGGCGCTGGCCCGGCTCGGCCAGCCGATCGTGCTCTACATGCCGATGACGCGGCTCGCCGGGATTGCCGCCGCCCTCGAGCAGGGCGGCCTCGGCGCGGACACGCCGGCGGCGCTGATCCAGGGCGCGACGACGGCCGAGGAGAAGGTGGTCGACAGCACGCTGGGCTCGCTGGCGACGGACGCGGCGCGGCATGGCATCGGCTCGCCGTGCATCGTCGTGATCGGCGCGATCGCTGCGTTGCGCAAGCAGCTGCTCGAGTCGCTGGTGCCGTGGCGGTGAGCCGGCCGGGGCTGATCGTGGCCGCGCCACGCTCGGGCGCTGGCAAGACCACCGTCGCGCTTGGCCTGATGCGCGCCTTCGCGTGCCGCGGCATTGCCGTGCAGCCGTTCAAGTGCGGCCCCGACTACATCGATCCGGCCTTCCATGCCGTCGCCGCAGGACGGCCAAGCTGCAACCTCGACACCTGGGCGATGAGCAAGAGCACGCTTGCCGCCCTGGTGTCGAGCGATGCGGGGGTCACCGACCTCGCGATCGTCGAGGGCGTGATGGGCCTGTTCGACGGCGCGGCGGGCGACGGGCAGGCTGGGCGCGGCTCGACGGCCGATCTCGCGGCGCTGCTCGGCTGGCCGGTCGTGCTGGTCCTCGATGTCGCGGGACAATCCGAGACCGCTGCCGCCATCGCCGCAGGCTGCGCGGGCTATCGCGACGACATTTCGGTTGCGGGCGTGATCCTGAACAACGTCGCGAGTGCCCGTCACCTCGACCTGATCAGGCCTGCCTTCGACCGTGTCGGCATCAGGCTGTTCGGTGCCGTCGGGCGTGACGAACGGTTGGTGCTGCCGGCGCGCCATCTTGGCCTCGTTCAGGCGATCGAGACCGACGATCTGGAGCGGCGGCTCGACGACATCGCCGATGTCATCGAGGCAGCCGTCGACCTCGATGGAGTGCGTGGCACTGCGCGTGCGTCACGGCTTGCAACGCTGCCGGCGACGGCGGCGTTGCCGCCGCCCGGTCAGCGTATCGCCCTGGCGCGGGATCGGGCCTTTTCCTTCCACTATCCCCATCTCCTCGCGCATTGGCGCGAGGCGGGCGCCGACGTGCGCCCCTTCTCGCCGCTCGCGGATGAGCAGCCTGACCCTGGTGCCGATGTCGTTTGGCTACCTGGCGGCTATCCCGAGCTGCATGCGGGAGCCCTGGCCGGGGCAAGTCGATTCCACGCCGGCCTGCGCATGCTCGCCGGACGCGGCGTGGCCATTCATGGCGAGTGTGGCGGCTACATGGTGCTGGGTCAGGGAATGGTGGATCAGTCGGGACAGCGGCATGCGATGGCGGGCCTGCTGGCGCTCGAAACGACGTTTGCCCGGCGTCGCCTGCACCTCGGCTATCGCCGCGCGCGCCTGCGAAGCCGGTGCCCGCTGGGCGCTGCAGGCACCGAGATCCTTGGCCACGAGTTCCACTATGCCAGCGTGCTCTCGAGCGGCGACGAGCCGCTGGTCGAGTGCCGTGATGCCGGCGGCAAGATCATGCTGGAGAGCGGCGCCCGCCGCGGTGCCGTGAGCGGGACCTTCTTCCATTTCATCGACAGGCAGCTGACATGACCCCGACCTTCGACGCCGATTTCCGCGCCCGGTTTCGCGACCTGGTCCTGTGGCGTCGCGACGTACGCCGATTTCGCCGCGATCCCATTGCACGCCCGCGCATCGAGGCCCTGCTGGAGGTCGCCAGTCACGCGCCATCGGTCGGGCTGAGCCAGCCGTGGCGCTTCGTCCATGTCGAATTGCCGGAGCGTCGCGTCGCCGTCGTGAAGAGCTTCACCGATGCCAACGACAAGGCGCTGGCGGGCTATGCCGGCGAGAAGCAGGCGATCTATGCCGGGCTGAAGCTCGAGGGCCTGCGCGAAGCGCCGGTGCATCTTGCCGTCTTCTCCGACGACGGCACGCACAGCGGCAGCGGGCTCGGTCAGCAGACCATGCCCGAGACCCTGCACTACTCGGTGGTGGCCGCCATCCAGACCTTGTGGCTGGCCGCCCGGGCCGACGGAATCGGCATGGGCTGGGTTTCCATCCTCGACCCCAAGGCGGTGAAGCGGGTGCTCGATGTGCCGGCGGGCTGGAACCTCGTCGCCTATCTCTGCCTCGGCTTCCCCGCCGAGGAACATCTCGACCCCGAGCTCGAGCGCCATCACTGGGAGGTCCGCCGCAACCTCGAGGACGTGACGCTTGTGCGCTGAAGTGCTCGACTTGACGCGTTTCATGCCGGCTGCCAGCATGATCGGCGGTGGTTCCCCGCAAGGGGATCAAAAGGGAACGCGGTGATCATTCCGCGGCTGCCCCCGCAACTGTGAGCGGCGAGCCGGCGACCGGTATGCCACTGGATGTCGCGAGACATCTGGGAAGGCGGTCGAGGGCAGCGACCCGCGAGCCAGGAGACCTGCCACCAGCAGCGGTCACGCGCGAGCGCATTGGGCGGGGTGCCCCGATGTAGAAACCGACCCGGACCGTTCCGCTTCAGGCGGCGCGGGATGGGTTGGCTGCAGGTTCGCGGTGACGTGATGACGTTGGCCGCGAGTCGCATTTGTCCTCTTTCCCTTGTTGTCCGGCAGCGCGCCGGAGTGTCATCGATCCGCTGGAGCTCTATGCGTCGGCGATCGATTCTTCCGACTATGTCGCGGCGCTGGCGCCGCTGATCCGCGCCGCCGTCCCCGATGTCGGCCGTCTGCTCGACGTCGGCGCGGGCGGCGGCCAGCTCGGCTCCGCGCTCGCCGATCCGATGCTTGGATGGACGGCGATAGAGCCATCGCCGTCGATGCGCGCCCGCCTGGCACGCCTGCCGATCGCTCCGCAGATCGTTGCCATGGGCTGGCAGGGCGCCGCGGTCGAGCCGGCGTCGCACGACACCGTCCTGGCGGCCACCATGCCGGCCTTCTTCGCACAACCCGAAGCCTTCCTTGCCCGCTGCAAGGCGTGGGCGCGCCGACGTGTCGTCTGGGTCGTGCCCGCCCACGCCGGGCCGCGCGGGCTCTGCTTCGCCGGCTGCCTGCCCTGGGAATGGCATCTCGAGGACGAGACGCCGGGAATCGAGATCGCGCTCGGCGGCCTTCCCGCCGACCAGCGGCCGCATCACACCGTCTTCGCCGATTGGACCTTCACCGGGATCGTGCCCGACATCGGCGAGCTTTCCGCCTATCTCGCCGACCGCCTCGGTTGGCCTGCCGACGATCAGCGCCGCACGCTCATGGCCGCGCACCTCGAGCGACAGGCGTCGCGGCAGGGCGCCGCATTCCGGCTCGACATCGCAAGAAGATCCACCGTTCTGGTTTGGGGGCAACAATGAGCAAGCGTCTCGTTTCCGCGGCCGTCCTCGCGGCCTTTGCGTGGCTTCCTACCGGCCACGCGCAGGATCAGCAGCCGCAACAGCAGCTGGGGCCGCGGCCGATGGACGAGCCGGGGCACAAGCAATACTTCCTGCCCGAGGGCTTCATCACCGCGACCGGAAGGCCCGAGCCGATCAGCCGCCTGGTCGGCACGGTGCAGGTGATTCACCAGGATCGCATCGCCAAGTCGACGGCGCGGTCGGTCACCGAGCTGCTGAACGAGAATGCCGTCGGCTTCATGAGCGAATGGACGCCCGGCCAGACCTCGATCAACATCCGCGGCGCCTCGACCGAGGGCCAGGGACGCGACTTCAGGGGCCAGGTGCTGGTCCTGATCAACGGCCATCGCGCCGGAACGTCGAACGTCTCCAAGCTGTCGTCCGCCGACGTCGAGCGCATCGAGATCGTGCGCGGCCCCAGCTCGGTGATCTACGGCAGCCAGAACATGGGCGGCGTCATCAACATCATCCTGAAGACCGGCCTCACGGCGCCGGGCAACTTCGTGCAGGGCGACGCGGGCTCATGGGGCTTGCTGGAAGGCAAGGCCGCGAGCGGCGGCCTGTACCAGGGCTTCGACTGGTATGTCGGCGGTGCCGCCAGCACGCGCGGAAATTATGGGATCTCGGGCGGCGCGACCGAGCTCAACACGGCGTGGACGCGCTATGGCGCCACCGGCGCGTTCGGCTACCAGATCGACCAGGACAGTCGCATCGAGGGCACCGTCCGCACCGACGGCATCTACAACGCGGGCTTTCGCGGCTCGAGCGCCAACCTCTTTGCCTTCGACACCCGCTACAATTACTCGTTCGACCTGAGCTATCTCGCCAGGTCGCGCGACGGCCAGGGCAACCTCTTCGTCCAGGCCTACTTCGTCACCGACGTCGACGACCTCAACAATCCCTCGCCGCTCAGCGCGCTCAACGCGCCGGCCTCGCGCACGACCACCGATCACAACCGCCGCCAGCTCGACGTCCTCGGCCTGCGCTTCCAGCCGCGCTACAAACCGTTCACCGGCAACGAGCTGCTGGTCGGCATCGACGTGGAGAGGAGCTGGCTGCGCTCGGACCGCTATCGCGCCGGCGGCTCGGCGGTGACGCAGGTGTCGCCGCAGGACAACAACCAGACCGACACGAGCTTCGCCTTCTATCTCGAGGACTCGCAGAGCTTCCTCGACGATCGCCTGATCGTACGCGCCGGCGTGCGCCAGACCTGGGGCAGCACGGCGCTCGACTGGACGCCTTACGCGCCGACCCTGATCGCCGGCACCAACCCCTACACCGCGACGACCTACTCGGGTGGAGTCACCTTCGCCTTCACCGACTGGCTGTCCGGACGGGCCGGCGCGTCGAGCGGCTTTCGCGCCCCGACGGCGACGGAGATCGGCGCCAGCTTCACCACCACGCCGATCGGCACGACGATCTTCGGCAATCCTTCCCTGGGCCCCGAGACCAGCCAGCAATGGGAGATCGGCGCCACGGCGAACTGGCGCGGCGGGCGCTTCGACACGGTGGTGTTCCAGAACACCATCAGCAATCGCATCACGCCGGTGACGGTATCGTCGGCCGGCGGGCGCGTGACGCAGATCCAGACCAACAGCCCGGCCAACCTGATCGTCCAGGGTATCGAGTTCCAGACCCAGTTCGATGTCCTGCAGACCGCCGGATGGCAGAGCGACAAAGGCGTGTTCTGGAACGTCTTCGGCAACGGCTACTACAACTTCAACATGACCGACTACGGCGCCAACCCGCTTGCCCGCACCAACGTCGCCACCCGCATCAACAAGTACGGCATGTCGATCGGCACGCTGTTCGGCCAGACCGGCACCGAGATCCCGTGGAGCTTCCAGCTGCTGGGCATCCTGCGCGGGCCGATGTGGTACAATACCGAGGAGAGTCTTTCCCCGCTGTTCTTCCCGGGCCAGAACCGCACCGTCAGCGTCTACGAGAAGGGAGCGTTCTGGGTTTGGAACACGCGTGCCGAGGTCGAGGTGCGGAAGGGCATCAAGCTGTTCGCCGCCGTCAACAACCTGTTCGACGTCAACAACCATCCGATCTTCATCGCCCAGGATTCGATACCCTGCACCGCCCTGCAGGCCAACCAGAACGGCGCTTGCGGCAACTCGATGCCCGGCCGCGAGGTCATCGGCGGGTTCCAGTTCAGGTTTTGAGGGATGGTGAACTGCGTGAAACGACGAAAACCTCATCCTGAGGAGCTGCGCGGAGCGCAGCGTCTCGAAGGATGGGATCAGGCGTGGTGCATGTTGCCCATGCTTCGAGACGCGCCCTTGTGGCGCTCCTCAGCATGAGGAGGGTGTGTTCGCTCAGTCAGGTTGCTGGGGTGCTGGCCTTCGCTCTCGCCCCCGCCGCTCACGCCGAGCCGGTTACCGTGCGCGACGCGTTCGATCGGAGCGTCACCGTACGGGCCTCGCCGCAGCGCATCGTCACCATCTTCGCGTCGAACACCGAGATGGTCGCGGCGCTCGGCCTCGCCGACCGCATCGTCGGCATCGAGGCCTTCACGCGCTTCCCGCCGGAGGTGCTGGGCAAGCCGCTGGTCGGCGGCCGGCTGGGTTTCTCGGTCGATGCCGTGGTGGCGCGCAGGCCTGACCTGGTCGTCGTCACGCCGTCGCGCCAGGCGGCCAACCAGCTCGTCGACCCGATGGAGCGGCTCGGCATCCCGATCGTGGTGCTGTTGCAGCGGAACGTCGGGGAAATCCTGTCGAACATCCGGCTGCTGGCGAAGCTGGCGGGCGTGCCGGAACGGGGTGAGGCACTGGCGGCCAGGCTGCAGGCGCGGCTCGACACCGTCGAACGGCGAGTCGCCGGCCGCGCGACGCCGAGCGTGGTGATGATTACCGGGCGGCTCGGCAATGGCCTCATGCTGGTAACGCGGCCGGGCACCTATACCGGCGACGCCCTCGTGCGCGCCGGCGGCCGGCTCGCCTTCGACAGCGGGGCGATCGCTCAGGTCTCGCCGGAGGCGATCATCAACGCCGACCCCGACGTGCTGCTGTTCGCCGGCAGCGACAAGGACATGAAGGAGCTGATCGCCCGGCCGGGCTGGAGCGGGATGCGCGCGGTCACGAGCAAGCGCGCCCATGCCGTGAGTCGGGCCGAGCTGCTGATCCCCGGTCCGCGCACCATCGACGGCGTCGAGAAGCTGGCGGCACTCCTCCATCCGGCGGCGGCGGCACGATGACGATCTGCGCGCAATGACTGTCGGGACGTCATGAGGGTCTGGCTCGGCCTGCTCGTGGCGCTCGTCGTGGCGATCCTGGTCGGCGCCTGCGCCGGTCACGATTGGGCGACGCCGGCCGATCTCCTGCGTGCCATCGCCGGCGAGCCGGACCTGCGCAGTCGCCTGCTCGTCGAATGGCGCATCCCGCGCGTGCTGGCCGCGGCGCTGGTCGGCGCCTTGCTGGGCCTGGGCGGCACCGTGTTCCAGGGCGTGTTCCGCAATCCGCTGGCCGAGCCCTACCTGCTGGGCTCGGCGGGAGGCGCAGCGCTCGGCGCCACGATCGCTCTGCTGGTTCCGCTCGCCGCGCCGCAGTCGCTGGCCCTGCCGGTGCTGGCCTTTGCCGGCGCCTGGGGCTCGACAGTACTTGTTATCGGCATCTCGCGCGTGTCCGGCGCCGTCGATGCCGCCGGCATGCTGCTGGCGGGTGTCGCCGTCGCCGCCATCCTGGGCGCGCTGCGCTCCTTCCTGATGCTTGCCCTGTCCGACGAGACGGTGAGCCTGCAGATCGTGCTGAGCTGGGTGCTGGGCGGCATCCAGACGCCAACCTGGCCGATCCTCGGCCTGCTTGCCGCGATCACCGCGGTCTGCCTCGCCATCTGCCTGCTGCTGGCCGGCCGGCTCGACGTGCTGGGGCTGGGCGAGGCCATGGCGACGGCGTTCGGCCTCGACGTGACCCGCTTCATCGCGTTTGCCGTGCTGGCGGGCTCGGTCGTCGTGGCGGCTGCCGTTGCCTTCGGCGGGCTCGTCGCCTTCGTGGGCCTCGCCTCGCCGCACATCGCACGCTGGCTGATCGGGCCGTTGCACAAGCCGTTGATGCCGGCCTCGGCGCTGGTCGGCGCCATCGTCGTCACCCTGGCCGATGCCCTGTCGCGCTCGGCCCTGCCGCCGGCCGAGATCCCGCTCGGCCTGGTGACGGCAGTGGCCGGCGGTCCCTTCTTCATCGCGCTGCTGGCACGGCGTCTGCGCGCATGACCGATCTCATCGCAAGTGATCTGGTGGTGAAACGAGGCGCGGCGACGTTGCTCGACACCTTGTCGCTCTCGCTGGCGTCGCCCGGCGCGGTCGCGCTGATCGGCCCTAACGGCGCCGGCAAGTCGACCCTCCTCAGGATCCTGGCCGGCATCGAGGCGCCGGACGCGGGGACCGTGCGCGTCGGCGATCGCAATCTCGGGTCTCTGCCGAACGCCGTGCGTGCCGCGACCATCGGCTACCTGCCGCAGCACTTCGATCCGCACTGGGATCTCACGGTCGCCGACCTGGTGCGGCTCGGAGCCGAGCGCGGCGCGCAGCGCCGGTCGGACTCGATCGAGGCCACCCGGGAGACGTTCGAGCTCGTATCGCTGTGGCCGCGGCGCTGGTCGACCCTGTCGGGCGGCGAACGGGCGCGCGCCCTGCTGGCGATGGTGCTAGTGGTCGATCCGCCCATCCTGCTCGCCGACGAACCGGCCGCCGCCCTCGACATCCGCCATCGCCTCGACGTCATCCGCACGCTCGGCCAGCGCGGCGGCGAGCGCCTGTCGGTCGTCGTCGTGCACGATCTCGATCTCGCCTTTCGTTTCTTCGATCGTGTCGTGGTGATCGATCGCGGCAGGATCGTCGCCGACGCCCCGGCGCAGGAACTGATCGCCGACCCGTTGCTCGACCGGGTGTTCGCGGTCCGCTTCGAGCGGCTGCGCACGGCCGACGGTTGGTTGCTGCGGCCAACGACAGGCGATCCTTCGCTGCGCTCCGGATGACGGGGCGCTCGAGGAGGTTGGCCGGCGATAACCCGCCAGCCAGACGGACTTCATTCGACTTCAGGGCAATCGCATACGCTATTTTGCCCGTCATCCCGACCGGAGCCGCCCGAAGGGCGGCGCAGTCGAGGGACCAATCTTTGTCGACGCCGCAACAAGAGAGGTCCCTCCACTGCGCTGCCCTTCGGGCGGCTCCGGTCGGGATGACGGAACCTTCTTGCCAGATGCGAATGATCCTCATGCGACCCGGCGGCGTCCGTACCGGCGACGCCATCATTGGCATTTCCGGCCGGGCCATGCCCGTCCTTGCATCGGCCCCGATCCCGCTCCAAGGTTGATGCGATGATGCCGAAGCGTCTTGGCTTTTTCACCCGCCTGCTCGACCAGGCCGATGCGGCGGAGCGCTATCGGCTGGCGACCGAGCAGATCGTGCACGCCGAGCGCTGTGGCTTCGATTCGGCCTGGATCGCCCAGCACCACTTCCACGAGGGCGAGGGTGGCCTGCCCGCTCCCTTCGTGTTCCTGGCGCAAGCGGCGGCCCGGACCTCGCGCATCCGGCTGGGGACAGGCATCGTGACCTTGCCGCTGGAGCTGCCGGTGCGCGTCGCGGAGGATGCGGCGGTGGCCGACCTGATGTCGGGCAACCGGCTCGAGGTCGGGGTCGGGCCGGGCGGCAATCTCACCGCTTTCACCGCGTTCGGCCTCGACGCCAACGACCGCCATGTCCTGATGGATCGCAATCTCGAGCTGATGCGCACCGCGTGGTCGGGCGGCGCGCTGCCCGGCGGCGACCGGCTTTATCCGTCGAGCCCGACGCTGGTCGACCGGATCTGGCAGGCGACCTTCTCGGTGGCGGGAGCCCGTCGCGCCGGCGCGGCCGGCGACGGGCTGATGCTGTCGCGCACCCAGCCGCGCCCGGCGGACACGCCGAACGCCTCGCTGGCCGACATCCAGAATCCGATGATCGATGCCTATCTCGAGGCGCTGCCCAGGGGCCGCGCGCCGCGCATCCTCGCGTCGCGCACCGTGTACGTGGCGGACGACCGCAAGGAAGCGATGCGCTTTGCCGAGACCGGTCTGGTGCGGCTGCGCCATCGGCTGGCGGCGACGGGCAATCTCAGCTCGGGCAATCTGGTCGGCGATCTGATCGCGGCGCTCGACGTCCATATCGGCACGCCCGACGAGGTGATCGCGTCGCTGCAGACGGAGGCGACGCTCGCCCGGGCGACTGATCTAACCGTGCAGGTTCATTCGATCGATCCGCCGCATCCCTATATCCTGCGCTCGATCGAGCTGGTCGCCGAGAAGGTGGCGCCGGCCCTCGGTTGGGTTAAGGCCGATAGCGACGGCGAACGGCGTGTCGCCTGACGACCGATTGGGTGACGAACTGGGAGGACGGGGAGAAGAATGCCCGATGTGATCGACACGCTGGCCGGGATTGCGCCCGGCTCGCCGTTGCATGCGATTCGCGACCAGCGTCCGCAGGCGCGCCTGCATGCCCAGGCGAGCTACGACTCGCTGTTCTCGCCGCTCAGCGAGGCGGACGCGAGCAGGCTCGAGCGGTTCGCCATCGCCTGTTTCGTCATCGGCCTGCACGGCCGGCCCGAGATGGAGCCGCTCTACAGCGCGGGGCTGACGGGCGCCGGCGCACCGGCGGGGCTGAAGGATGCTATCGCCAAGGCAGCCGCGGCCGCCAGAGGCGAGGGCCCGTACGGCCACTACCCGAAGGGGCCGCTCAGCACCGAGGACCAGGCAGGTCCCGTGCATCGCCTCGACGCCGCCGCCCGGGCCGCGCTCGGCCGGCGGCTTGCCGCCGCCTTCGAGCACACCCACATGCTGGTGTTCCATCCGCGCGATTCGGCGCCGGCCCATCTGCAGTCGCTGATCGACGCCGGGTGGTCGACCACGGGCATCGTGGTGATCTCCCAGCTCGTCGCTTTCCTGTCCTATCAGATCAGGGTCGTCGCCGGCTTGCGCGCCCTGAGCGCGAGGCCCGCATGACCGACAAGGTTCTTTCCACCCCGCCTCATGTCGAGCCGGTGGTGTTCACGCGCGACATGCTCGACTGGCTGCCGTGGCTGGAGCCGATGGCCGAACAGGACCTGACGGCGCGGCACATGGAAGGCCTGGTCGATGCGGCGCGCGCCAAGTCGGCGTATTTCCGCCTGCTGGCGCGCGATCCAGAGGTGCTCGGGGCGCGCACCCGCACCGACAAGGACATCTTCTACAATCCCGATGCCGGCCTGCCGCGCGCCGAGCGCGAGCTGGCCGCGGCGGCGACCTCGCGCTTCAACGGTTGCATCTATTGCGCTTCGGTGCATGCCCGATTCGCGGCGACCTATTCCAAGCGGGTCGAGGACGTCGATCGCCTGCTGGCGGAAGGGGTCGGCGCCGACCTCCAGCATCGCTGGAACGCCATCGTCGCAGCGTCGGTAACGCTCACGGCGACGCCGATCAGCTTCGGCGCCGAGCATATCGACGCCCTGCGCAAGGCCGGGCTCGACGATGCATCGATCGTCGATGTCATCAATGCGGCGTCGTTCTTCAACTGGGCCAACCGGCTGATGCTGTCGCTCGGCGAGCCGTCGGCGCCGCCGGCCAAGTAGGCCAGACCTCCTCACCGCAGCAGGGCATTCGCAACTGGCAAAGCCTCCCGTCATCCCGAGTGGAGCCGCCCGGAGGGAGGCGTAGTCGAGGGACCTTTCTTGTTGGTGCTGCGACAAGAAGGCTCCCTCCACTACGCCTCGCTTCGCTCGGCTTCGGTCGGGATGACGGGTTTTTTTGCCATATGCGATTGCCCTGCTGGCCGCAGGGCCTGCGCATCCGGCGCGGAACGCCGTCGTTCCGACCGTCGCGGAGCCCCTTGGTCGGGGTGCAACTTCCGCCCCGGGCCGACGTTTCGTTTTCCCGAAGCAGCCCGCGGAGGGAGCGATGAGTGTTGCGCGACGCAAGGCCGCGCAGGCGAGACGACGTGGCGATGCGGATGACGTCAATCCGGACGATGCTCTCGTATTGCTGACCGCAGAGCACAATGCGATCGAGAAGCTGGTGCGCCAGTTCGAGCGTCATGCGGAAGCGATGGACGGCGTGGGCGCTGGCCAACCACCATGCCGTCAAGTCGGAGGTCTTCTATCCGGCCGCCGAGGCCGTCTCGGACGACGACGACAAGGGGCAGATCGCCAGGTTGCGGGCGGATCACGAGGTTGTGCTCGATCTCATCGAGGAGATCGGCGACCTTTCATCCCACGACGAAGCGTTCGACCCTCTCGTGCGCGACCTCGGGGATCTGGCATGCCGGTTGATGAAGGCCGAAGAGAGCGACATTTTTCCACGCCTGCGCCATTCGAAGCTCGATCTCGTCGGCACGGGCGAGCGCATGGCCGCACGCAAGACCCAGCTCGCCACCCAGCCCGTCGACAAAGCGCTGATTCGGCAGGCCCGCCGGGTCATGGGCGGCGGCCGGTCCTGAGGTCCGCCGGTCGAGCTGCAACCCCGCGTCGCGCCGCCCGTTGACCTGTCATTGCGCACGGATGCGCGGCGGGGAGGCGACAATTCCTGACAGTGCGATGACGGATGAGGCACCGAAGCTGGAGGCAGCTTCGGTGCTGGGCCATGGCGGCCGCGTTCTTCCCGCGGTGACGGTCGATACCTACAACGAGGAGCTGCGCGACGAGGAAGGCTTCGTCGGCGATCGCGCGAGCGGTCGCGCCTTTCGATCGATCCTGGAGGACTGGCGCGAGAAGCTGCGCGCGCTGGGCGAGGATCCGTTCGGTGGCACGCCGAGCCAGGAGATTTCCAAGTCCAAGCTCGACAAGATGCTGGCGGGAGCCGACCCGATGGCGGCTGGTCTCGTCCATACCGTGGTCGAGGAGTTCGCCATCGAGCTGGCCACCGTCGTGCGCCGCTTCCTGCGGCTGAAGGATTGGCACGGAACGGAGCGCATCGTGATCGGCGGCGGGCTGAGCTCGAGCCACATCGGCGAGCTCGCCATGGGACGGGCGGCGGTCGTGCTGGCGGGCGAGAGCGTTGCCATCGAGCTTCGCACCATCACCCACCATCCCGATCAGGCTGGCCTGATCGGCGCCGTCCAGCTGGCGCCGAGCTGGGTGCTGGCCGGGCACGACGCGATCCTCGCGGCCGATGTCGGCGGCACCAACCTGCGGGTCGGTATCGTCGAGCTCAACATGAGGAAAGGCGGCGATCTCTCGAAGGCAGCCGTGTGGAAGCGCTTGCACTGGCGTCATCGCGATGACCAGCCGTCGCGTGCCCAGACGCTCGACCGCATGGCCGAGATGGCGGGCGAGCTCATCCATCTTGCCGGCAAGGAGAAGCTCAAGCTGGCGCCGTTCGTCGGCATCGGCTGCCCTGGCCTGATCGACGAGCGCGGCATCATCCTGACGGGCGGCCAGAACCTGCCGGGCAATTGGGAAGGCGAGGATTTCCAGCTGCCCCGCGAGATGGCCTCGCGCCTGCCGCGCCTGGACGGCCACGAGCCTGTCGTGGTGGTTCACAACGACGCGGTCGTTCAGGGCCTGAGCGAGGTCCCCAACATGACCGACCTCCACCGCTGGGGCGTACTGACCATCGGCACCGGCCTCGGCAACGCGCGCTTCACCAACCGGATCGACAGGACCGTCAGCTCGTGAAGCGACGCGGCCTGAGCCCGGTGTGGAACCAGGTGATCAGGGAATAGATGTCGTAGACCGGCAGCCCCAGCGCCTCGCGCACGGCAGCGGCGTAGGGCGGCATGTTGGTGCATTCGAGGACGATGGCGCCGACCTCGGGATGGGCGGAGACCAGCGCCCGGCCGGCGTCGAGAATGTCCTGCTGGGCCCTGGCGACGTCCATGTCGTCCTTCTCGCCGAGGATCAGCACTCGAAAGAATTCCTGGCCTTTCTCGGTGCCGACCACCGGCGTATCGAGCGAGACGCCCGCCGCCTCGAGGTGCTTGGGCGTCAGGGAGGCGGCGCTGACGGTGATCACGCCGACCCGCTTGCCGGGCGGCAGGGTCGCCTGCACCCACGGGACCTGCAGCAGCGAGCTCGTGGCCACCGGGACCTTCACGTTCGCCGCCAGCTCATTCTGGAAGAGCGACAGGAACCCGCAGTTGGTGGTGATCGCCTCGGCGCCGTGCCGCACCAGCTCGGCGGCCGCATCGATGAAGCTCGGCAGCAGCCCGGCCGCGCCCTTGAGCACGACGGATTCGGGATTGGCACCGGGCACGATCTTGTACAGCACGGGAAACGGCCAGGTCGTGGCATTGCCCATGTCGCCCGGAATGCGGGGAAAGCGCGCTTCCAGCATCAGGATGCCGAGAGGCGCGCCGTAGAGGGCCTTGCCGCCCTTTGCAATCGTGCTCACGTCGCCGATCTCCCCAATAAGCTCTCAAGCTCCTCTCCCCCGCCAGGGGGAGAAGTTGGGTGAGGGGGACGCGCACGCCGTTGCCCCCTCACCTAGCCTCTCCCGCTAGCGGGGAGTGGAACATGACTGTGGGTTCCCAGGAACCAGTCGAGGATACGGGCATTCTCGTCGCGCGGGTAGGTGTGCGACAGGTCGGCGACCTCGCGATAGACGACGTCGGCGCCGGCATCGCCCAGCACCTGCCGGGCGGTGCGTGCCAGCTCGGCCGAGAACATCCAGTCCTGGGCGCCGTGGACGATATGGATCGGCAGCCCGCGCACCCGCCCGGCGTCGGCGAAGCCGATCAGCATGGGATGGAAGGCGGCCGCGACCGGCGCCAGATGGGTGAACCGGCAGTCGCCGCGCAGGCCGAGCACGTAGGTGAAGGTGCCGCCGTCGCTCATGCCAGTGAGCAGGGTTCGCGAGCGATCGATCGGCCATTGGCCGGCGACCTGCTCGACCATGGCGTCGATGTTCGGGCCATCGATCCCCGCCTCCATCAGCGACCACGTCGTGCCGATGGCAGTCGGCGCCAGGACGACGAAGCCGCGCGTGCGCGCCTCGCGGACCCAGCTCCACAGGAAGGCGCCGCCATTGCCGCTGCCGCCGTGCAGGGCGGCAACCAGCGGCATCGGGATGGCCGGATCGTAGTATTCCGGGACGTAGAGCGAGCAGGCGCCGCGCGTGCCGGGCGGACCGCCGACATGCATCACCCCGACGTGCTCGCGGTCTGGGTCGATGCGGGAAAGCCGCTCATTCAGAGTTGGGTCGCTGCGCGCCGACTGCTCCAGGAAAAACTGGCTGACCGGGCGCAGGAACGCCGACAGCGGGTAGAGCGCGGCAGCCGCCTTGGCGTAAGTGCGCAGCGCCCGGTAGGCGGCGACGATAGGCTGCGGCTCGTCCTGGGCGGCGCGCAGGCCGGCGATGCCTTCGGCCGCCGCCGCCGCCGCGGGTTCCAGGCAGTCGCGCACCGGCGCCAGGCGGCCCGGCCACTCGAGGGCGCGCGAGGCGGCGAGTGCGGCGCCGAGATCGTCGTCGCGCCCGTCCATCGCCTGGATCAGTTGGAGCAGGGTGGCCGGCGAGAGGTGCCGGGCGGCGAATTCCAGGGCGTGCAGCGCCTTCAGCGTCGCGGGCACCAGCCGGGCGATGGCATCGACAGCAGGTTCGTTGCCCTCCGCCTCGGCCATGGTGTCAATCCTTCAGGATGGTGGCTTCGAGCGGCTGGCGGCCGCGGATCATGTCGGAGGCCTTCTCGGCGATCATCAGCACCGAGGCGTTGAGATTGGCCGACGGCATGGTCGGCATGATCGAGGCGTCGACGACGCGCAGGCCCTGGATGCCGCGCACGCGCAGCTGGTCGTCGACCACCGCGGTCGGATCGCTGTCGGGCGCCATGCGGCAGGTGCCCATCAGATGGAAGGTGGTGGTGCCGCGCTGCTTGGCGGCGCCCAGCAGCTCGTCGTCGGACTGCGCCTGGGCGCCGGGGAACTCCTCGCGATCGTAGTATTGGCTGAGCGGCCGCGAGGCGAGCAGGCGGCGCGCCAGCTTCATGCCGGCCAGCAGGACGTGACGGTCGCTCTCCGCCGCCAGGTAGTTGGGCTGGATGACAGGATGCTCGAACGGGTCGGCCGACTTGATGCGGACATAGCCGATGCTGTCGGGGCGCTGCTGCCAGGAGGCGATGGTCATGCCGGGGAAGTCGTCGAGGGTCGACTGCACGCCCTCCTTGTAGCTCGCCGGCGTGAAGGTTAGCTGCAGGTCGTAATTGTCGACCCGCTCGTCCGACTTCCAGAACACGTAGATCAAGGTCGGGTTGAGCGCCAGGACGCCCTTGCGCGTGAACGCGTACTTCAGCACCTCGCCGACCAGCCTGAGCCCGTGCGTTCGCTCGTTGATGGTCTCGGCGTTCCTGACGCGGGCGACGAAGCGCGGCGCATAGTGGTCGCGCAGGTTCTCGCCGACCCCGGGCAACTCGTGGCGCACCGAGATGCCGTGCGATTGCAGCAGCGGCGCCGGCCCGATGCCCGAGACCTGGAGGAGCTGCGGCGAGTTCACCGTGCCGCCGCACAGGATCACCTCCTTGCTGGCGCGCACCTCGGTCGGCGAGCCGTTGCGGCCGCCTTTGCAGTAGCGCACGCCGACCGCGCGCTTGCCCTCGAGCAGGATCTCGGACGCGTGGGCATTGGTGCGGACGGTGAGGTTGCGGCGGCTCATCGCCGGGTGCAGGTAGCCGCGCGCCGCGCTCATGCGTCGGCCGTTCTGGATGATGCGCTGGACGTAGCTCACGCCGGCCTGCATCGTGCCGTTGTAGTCGCGATTGCGCGGGATGCCCATCTCCACCGCGCCCTCGATGAAGGCCTCGCACAGCGGGTCGCGCCAGTCGAGATCGGTGATCGGCAGGTTGCCGTCGCGCCCGCGGAAAACGTCATCTGCCTCGCCGATGCGCCGTTCGCTGCGCCGGAAGTAGGGCAGCACGTCGGCATAGCCCCAGCCGCGGTTGCCGCGCTGCGCCCAGCCGTCGAAGTCCATCCGCTGGCCGCGATTGTAGATATGACCGTTGATCGAGCTCGAGCCGCCGAGCGTCTTGCCGCGCGGGGCGGCGATGCGGCGCCCGCCGGTCCATTCGCTGGCCTCGGAGGTGTAGAGCCAGTTCACCCTGGGATTGACCAGGGTGTACATGAAGCCGGCCGGGATATGGATGAAAGGATGCCAGTCCCGGGGACCGGCCTCCAGCACGCAGACCGTGGTCTTCTCGTCCTCGCTCAGCCGGCCGGCCAGCACGCTGCCGGCCGATCCGGCGCCGACGATGACGTAGTCGAATGTTTCCATGGTGAACGCAGGCTCCCGTCCAGCCTTTGCTATCGCAGCTTCAGGGTCGGGTCGAGGGCCACGACTCCCCTAGCCCGTCATCGCTCGCGCCTTGCGCTGTGCGGGTGGCAGCGCCTCCGTGCCGATCACGTGTGCATTCGCAAGACGCTCGAGCTCGATCTGCGAGAGGCCGAGCAGGCCGCCGAGCACCTGCTCGTTGTGCTCGCCGAGCGTCGGGGCCGGTGCTCGCACGGCGATGGGAGCCGCGCCTTCGCGATAGGGCGGCGAGGGCTGCGGATGGCGGCCGACGTGGGCGCGCTCGATCCATTGCCAGAAGCCCCGCGCGACGAGATGCGGATCGTCGAGCAGCTCCATCGGATGGCGCACGGCGCCGGCCGCGACGCCGGCCTGCTGCAGGATCGCCATCGCGTCGTCGTCGGACCGGGTGGCCGTCCAGGCAGCGATCGCCGCCTCGATGCGATCTTCCTGGGCGCGCCGGCCCGCGGCCGTGGCGAGGGCGCCATCCTCGATGCCGACGATCGTGGCCAGCGATTGCCACATCGCATCGTCGGTGACGGCGATCGCCAGCCATTTGTCGGTGCCGGCCGACGGGAAGATGCCATGCGGCACGTAGAGCGGATGGCGGTTGCCTGCCCGCGGGCCGACCCTGCCGTTGGCCGATTGCTCGATGGCCCACGCTGCGGTGAAGGGCAGCATGCACTGGACCTGCGAGAGATCGATGAACTGGCCCTCGCCGGTCTCGCGGCGATGCAGCAGGGCGATCAGCACGGCCGAGCAGGCGTTCAGCCCGCCGACGGCGTCGCCGTAGGCGAGATGATTCATCATCGGCGGATCGTCGGCGCGCCCGCCGACGCTCGGCAGGCCGGAACCCTGCTCGAGCGTCGAGCCGTAGGCGCGGGTCTCCCGCCACGGCCCGGTCGCGCCGAACGCCGCCATCGAGACCATGACCAGCGACGGGTTCACCTTGACCAGCTCGCCGTAGTCGAGGCCGAACTTGCGCAGGACCTCGGCGGAGTAGTTCTCGACCACCGCGTCGGCATCCTTGATCAGCGCCTTGGCCAGGGCGACGCCGTCGGGCACGGTGAGATCGAGGGTGATCGCCCGCTTGCCGCGATTCATGATGTTGAAGCGCGACGATTTCTCGTACAGGCGCTGGGCGACCGTCTCGGCGCGATTGTCGACGCCGCGCCACCAGTCGGGATAGCCGCACGCCTCGATCTTGATCACGTCGGCGCCGAGATCGGCGAGATTGCGCGTGCACACCGGGCCGGCCCATCCCATCGAGAGATCGACGATGCGCAGCCCTTCGAGCGGTCGCGCCGCGTGAGGCGCGGGTGTGGGTGCAGGGTGGCGCGCGGCGATGCGGCCGTCGTGCTCGCCGAGCCTCGGCACGGCGCCGCCGAAATTGGCCGGGGTCCTCGTCAGTTGGAACGGCGAGCCGGGCGCCTCGATCGTCCGGCCGCCGTCCATCGCGATCGGCACGATGGCCTTGCGGTCGCGGAACACCGGCCAGGTCAGCACCTGGTGCATGTCCGGGACGATGGCGAAGGGCAGGCGCAGTTCGAGGGCGGCCGCGAACCATTCCTCGGCGGTGCGGTCGAGGAAGCGCGGAACGAATCGTGCCTCGAGCGCGTCGGCGCGCGCCAGCCGCTCCGGCCCCATGACGCAGTGCGGATGGCGGCCGAGATCGGCCATGCCCATCAGGTCGCAGAACGACTTCCACTGGGCCGGCGTCACGATGGTGATGCCGATCCAGCCTTCCTGGCAGCGATAGACGCCCATCGGATAGGTCGGCGTGAAGCGGTTGAAGCCCCACCGCTTCTGCGGCGCGCTGCTGGCCCACGCCTCGATCGCCTGGTACTCGGCGAGGGCGATCGTCGCCTCGTGCACGCTGACGTCGTAGCGCCGGCCCTGGCGTCCGAGCAGCGCCGCCATCGCGGGGATGAAGGCGCCGAGACCGCCCATGATCGCCGACTGGTAGTCCGGCAGGGTGAGCGGCGGGCCGTCCTCGGGACCGATCAGCTGGACGAAGCCCGCCAGGGCGCGGCACACCGCATCGCTCGCCTCGAAGTCCCGATAGGGCCCCGACTTGCCGAACCACGACAGGTCGATGACGACGAGATGGGGATGGGCGGCGGCGTGATCGATGCCCGAGGAATCGATCAGCACGTCGGCGCCGCCGAGCAGCGCGTGGAGCGCGACCTTGTCCGCCGTCACGCTTTTCTTGCCGAAGTTGAGGTATGCGAACCAGCCGCTCGAGCCGTCGACCAGGGGTGGAAAGGATCGCCCGGGATCGCCCGAGGCTGGCTCGACCTTGACCACCTCGGCGCCGAAATCGGCGAACAGGCGGGCGGCATAGGCGCCGGCCGCAAGGAAACCCAGCTCGACAACCCGGAGGCCGGAAAGGCGCGTTTGCGACATCGAGGACTCGTAGCATGGGACGATGCTGTTGAAGTGTCCGGGCCTTCATGAGACATCGACAGGCGATGCCAATCAGGGAGTACGGGAGATGATGAAGAAGATGCTGGCGGCGGCGGGAGCGCTCGCGACCCTCGGCATGGCGACGCTCGCCCATGCCGACATGGCGGCAGCCAATGCCTGCGCGGCCAACCTCACGCCCGACGGCAAGCAGATCTTCGCCGCGGTGATCGCCGCCAAGCCGACATCGGACACGCTGCAGTCGACCATGGAGACCCAGACGCGCAGCCTCGCCATGAACGGCAAGATCGGCCGCGGCGAGGCGCGCGACAATGCGATCGCCGCCCGCGACTGCGTGAGGATGAGCTTCTAGGGCGGCCCGTCACGCTGCCGCAGCCCGCAGGGCGGCAACGACATCGATCTTGCGGACGCGCCCTGCGGCCAGTGTGGACGAGAGAATTGCCGCCGCCAGCACGGTGCCGGCGGCGGTGGCGTAGCTGCGCCAGCCAACGACCAGCGGCACGTGGAAGAGGTCGTTGTCGAGGGTCCAGACGATGACCTGGCCGAGACCGAGGCCCACGGCCGCCCCCAGCGGCAAGGCGAGCGCGACGGCCAGCGCAAGCTCTCCTGCGAGCATGAGGAGGATCGTGCTCTCGCCGAAGCCCAGGGCGCGCAGGATGGCAAGCTCGCGCAGGCGCTCGGACAGGGCGACGCGGACGGTGGCGTCGACGATCGCGAAAGCGGCGACGGCGGCAAAGGCCACGAATGCCGAGACGATGATGGTGAGGGTCCGGGCCATGGTCTCGCGGAACGCCTCTACGGTAGCCGTGCGGGGCATGTAGCCGGCGACCATGGATGAGCCCTGCAGGGCGCGCAGGAAGTCCGTCCGGTCCTCGTCGGCGAACTTCACCTCGGCGCCGGTGACGATCGGCCCCGTGTCGAGGCGGCTGCCCAGGGTGGCGAGGTCCATGTAGGCGCCGAGCCCGACATACTGCTCGACAATCGCCGCGACAGGGAGGTCGAACGGGCGCCCCGTGGCCGGGCTGACGGTCACGCGGTCGCCGATCCGCGCTCCCAGGATCCCGGCCAGCCGGCGCGACAGAGCGAGGCCGTCGTCGGCCAGCGTGACCGGCGCGAGCGCGGTATCGAGCAGGCGCTGCAAGGTGGCGTCGGCGGGGATGCCGGCGAGCACGACGTCGCGCGCGGCACCGCGCAGCGTGAGGCGCGCCGGCAGGTCGAGACGGCCCTCGACCTGGCGCGCGCCTGGCCAGCGCGCGATATCGGCCAGCGTCCCGAACGGCAGGGGCGCGGCGAAGGCAATGGTCGCATCCTGGCGCTGTGCGCGGCCATAGAAGACGTCGACCATCTCGTCGAGCGCATCGAAGCTGAACAGCGTGGCGATCTGCAAGCCCACGGCAAAGGCGACGGCGAGCGTCGTGAGCAGGGTGCGCAGCGGAAGCCGCACGACCTGGCGCAGCACCAGGACGGCCGGCACGCCGAGGTGCCGCACCACCATCTGCTCGCCCACGATGGCCCTGGGGCTGGTGGGCGTCGGGGGCAGAATCGCCCGTGCCGGCGGCAAGGCGGCGGCGCGCGCCGCCGGCTGCAGTGCCGCGAGCATTGCGGCGGCGCCGAGGACGACCATGACGGCGGCGACAGCCAGCAGATCAGGGCCATAGTGCAGCACGGGGAAGCGGAAGAACCCGGCGTAGATTTCGGTGACGACCAGGCCCAGCCCGACGCCCGCAGGCAGGCCGAGCACGCTCGCCGCGATTGCCAGAGCGAGCGCGAGCTTCACGTAGTGCCGGCCGACTGTCGCGTCGTCGAAGCCCAGCGCCTTCACGATGCCGATCTCGGGCCGTTGCAACTCGACGATTCGCAGCATCGAGGCATGCAGCAGGAAGACCGCGACGCCGAGGAAGATCGCCGGCACCAGGACGCCGATGGCGCCAAGCTCCTCGAGTTGGCTTTCCACGAACGCGTGCGACGGCTGGCGTTCGCGGTCGTGAACGACGGCGACGACTCCGTTGGCCGCCAGCAGATGGTCGACGGCTTCGCGCGCCACGGCGGCCGATGCGCCGGGTGCAAGCCGCAGCGCGAGGTCGTTGAACCGATCGCCAAGTCCCAGCGCCGCAGCCAACGCCCGGCGATCCTGCCAGACGATGGCGAAGCGGCGATCGTCGGGCACGATCTGACCGGGCCCGAGGGCGAAAATGAACTCGGGAGAGAGGGCGGTGCCGGCGATGACGAGCGTGTGCTTGTGTCCGCCGATCGACATCGTGAGGCGACTGCCGGGGCCAAGGCCGTGCGCTTTCGCGAAGCCTGCGTCGATCACGATCTCGTCGGGGCGATCGCCGGCCGGCATCCGGCCCTGCTGCAGTGCCAGTACATTGACCGCCGGGCCATCCCGTTCCGGCAGCGAGACCAGCCGGGCGGTGATCGGCTCGTCGAAGCCGTCGAGGGAGATTCCGCCCGGACCGACGATGCGCGCGGCCGCGGCGACCACGCCAGGAATGCGCCGCACCTCGTCGGCCAGCGACAGCGGCGCGGGCGGCAGCGTGGCGAACAGGTCGGCGAAGCCATGGCGGTGATAGTAATCGGCGCGGGTCTCGGCGAGGGACCGTTGAACGCTGAAGGACATGACCACGGTGGCGACGGCACAAGCGAGCACCAGAACGATGCCGAGCCCTTGTGCGCGCCATCGCCAGAGGTCGCGCAGGAGCTTGCGGTCGAGCAGGCCGATCACCATGCGAGGTTCCGTGCCTCGGCCCGCGCCTGGTTGCGCCAGGAGCGGACGATGGCGCCGTCGGCGAGATGAACGACGCGATCGGCCAGGCCGCCGATCACCGCGTTGTGGGTCACCACGACGACGGCGGTCGCGAAGTCGCGGTTCACCCGATCGAGCGCCTCGAGCACCACCACGCCGGTTGCCGAGTCGAGCGCACCGGTGGGTTCGTCGCACAGCAGCAGGTCCGGCTGGCGGACGATCGCCCGCGCCACCGCGACACGCTGCTGCTCGCCGCCGGAGAGCTGGGCCGGGAATCGGTCGGCGAGATCGGCCAGCCCGACGTGCGCCAGCGCCTCGCGGGGGGCGATTGCGCGTTCGACGCCCACCGCACCCAGCGCCACGTTCTCGGAGGCGGTCAGGCTGGCGATCAGGTTGTAGGCCTGGAAGACGAACCCGACATGGCGACGCCGATAGAGCGTCAGGGCGCGCTCGTCGAGCATCGCAAGATCGAGGTCGCCGAAGAGCAGACGGCCTGCGCTCGCGCGGTCGAGGCCGCCCAGGAGATGGAGCAGGGTCGACTTGCCGCTGCCCGATGGGCCGAGCAGCACGACGAGCTCGCCGCGCGCCAGGTCGAAGTCGACGCCGCGCAGGGCGTGGACGCGGCCAGCCGCGGAGCCGTAAGTCTTGGCGAGGCCCCGCGCCATCAGCACGGCGCGCTCGGGCTCGCTCACACCAGCACCCAGAGCGGGATGGCGACGAAGAACACGATGTAGGTGAGTGCCAGCGCCATCAGCCCGTCGATGCGGCGCGGCTCGAGTCGGCGCTGGAGGTAGCGTTCCAGCAGCACGACCTGCAGGATGGCATAGGGCACGATCAGGAGCAGGACCGCGTCCAGGACGCCGGCGTCGATCAGGCGTGGCAGCAGGACGACCGCCGTCGCCGCCGCCACGGCGGTTGTCGCCTGGGCCAGCCGGACGGCGATGCGCGGTCCCAGGCGCACGGCGATGGTGCCTTTGCCGGCGGCGCGATCGGCCGAGTAGTCGGGGATGCCCGAGAGCGTGATGGCGGGCAGGATGGCGAAGAACAGCGGCACGGCGACCAGCCAGGGCCAGGGATTTGTCCAGGCGCCGCCCTGGAAGGCATAGCCGCACAGGATGACGCCGAGACTGTGTGTCACGCCGACATCGATCTCGCCCAGGCCGCGCCAGCAGAGCTTCAGCGGCGGCACCGTGTAGCCGATCGCCAGCACGCCGAGAGCGGCGAGGATTACCAGGCTGGGGAACGGGGAGACCACGCTGGCCAGCGCGACACCTGTCGCGACGAAGGCGCCCAGCGCGATCAGCACGGCGACGTTGAGCCTCGCCAGGCTGATGCTGCCGTCGACCAGCACGCGCGACCCGCCGGTGAAGGGGCCGTGATGACGGTTGCGGACATCGCTCTCGTAGTCGAAGCGGTCGTTGGTGAAGACGGTCGCGAGCTCGAGCGAGAACAGGCAGGCGAGCCCGAGCCAGAAGGCCAGCCACGAGAACTGGCCCGTCGCCTGCTTGGCCCCGGCCGCGCCGAGCGCATAGGCGGCCCACGCCATGGGATGGAACTGCAGCCGGAAGCTCCTGAACCAGGCGGCCATGTTCCCGCGCACGCGCTGGCCTCGTGTCAGCGCGCCGTCGCGGAGCGAGAGGCCTTCGTGGCGCGCCTGCTCGATCCACTCGGTGCGCCGGCCGGCGCCGGCGGGCTTGACGGGACCGAAGATGGTGCTGCGCACAGGTGCCACACCGCAGAAGGCCAGGGTGGCGCGGCCGAGCGCGTTCAGCCCGGGCGCGCGATAGATGTGCCGGTAAACGAAGGGCGGTGTGTCCATGGTCGTCAGCAGATGGGCGCTCTTGCCGGCCAGGAGCTTGTCCCAGCCCTCGCCGTCGTCGCGGTCCTCGAAGGCGAATCCCGGCATCAGCACGCGATCGAGGAAGCCCTTCAGGCAAGCCGGCATCGTGCCCCACCACGTGGGGAAAACGAACACCAGATGCTCGGCCCAGGCGACGTTCTCCACCGCCTCGGCGATGGCGGGCTCCCGCTTCTGGTCGCGCGGCGAGGGCACGAGGACATCGGGATCGAAGCGGAGATCGGCCAGGGCCAAGCGGCGCAGGTCGGCGCCGGCCACCTCGGCGCCCGCGGCATAGGCATCGGCGAGCGCCTCGCAGAAGCTGCCGCGCCGCGGATGGCCGAGGATGAGCAGGACCTTGAGACCCATCACGAGACTCCTCGATTGGAGCGGAGCCGGATCATCGCCGCGACAGGGGGACCGGAGAAAGACGTTGGGCCTCACGTTCCGGTGAACGGGCGATTGTGCTCCAGGAGCATCATTCGACGTAGCACGACGTGCGCCGGGCTACGCGTGGACCGACGGCCCGTCCTGCAATCGCGATCGCCGCTTCACGGCGCGCGGGCGGCGGCCTATCGTCCACCACGAACAACAACTTCCGAGGATGCGTCCATGACTGCCCCAGACCGTTTGCGTGCCCTGCTGGCCGAACCCGGCCTCGTCGTGATGCCGGCGGTGTGGGATGGCCTGACCGCGAAGCTGACGGCGGCGGCCGGCTTCAGGACGGCGTTCCTGTCGGGCTCCTGCGTTGCGGCGAGCCGGCTCGGCGGACCGGATCTCGATCTGCTGTCGTTCGGCGAGATGTTCGATTCGTTCCAGATGGTGCATGGCGCGGCGCCCGACCTGCTGGTGCTGGCCGATGGCGACCACGGCTACGGCAACGCGATGAACGTCCAGCGCACCGTGCGCGCCTACGGCCGGGCCGGTGCCGCCGCCGTGCTGATCGAGGACAAGATCACGCCGCGCGCGCTCACCTCGGCCGGCAAGCCCTGCCTGCCGCGCGACGAGGCGCGCATGAAGATCCGTGCCGCTGTCGAGGCGGCGAAGGATTCCGGCATCCTCGTCCTGGCGCGCACCGACTGCCGGCCAACCCAGGGCATCGACGAGGCGGTGGCGCGAATCGAGATGTATGTCGAGGAAGGGGCCGACATCCTGTTCCTCGATTCGCCGGCCGACGACGGAGAGATCCATCGCGCCATCGCCGCGGCGAAGGGCAGGCCGAGCTTCGTCGTCCTGTCGCCGGGCGCGCCGCGCGCCACGCCGAGCCAGAAGGAAGCCGAGAAGCTCGGCTTCAAGATCGGCACCTTCCCGACCGGCATGCTGTCGCCGGCTGCCGCCGGCATGAAGGCCGGGCTTGCGGCGTTGAAGGCCGGCGAGTCCGAGGCCAAGAGCGCGCTGTCGCCGTCCGAGCTGCGCGGCATCCTGGGCTACGGCGACTATGACACCAACGCCAAGCCGTTCGTGCTGGCGCGGTAATTCATGGCCGGGATCGCGTCACTCGCCTGCGCTGGCTTGGTGGCGTACCCCCGGCAGCTCGATAAGATGTAGAAACTGACCCGGCGAAGAGCGCGAGGGAGACGCTGTCATGAAATTTGCGCTGCATTTCGGCAACAACACGTTTCCCGATCTCGCCGGCGCCACGCGCGTGGCACGGCTCGCCGAGGCTGCCGGGTTCGATACGTTGCTCGCCGTGGACCACGTCGTCTTTCCCGACAACTACACCTCGGTCTACCCCTATGGGGCGAGCGGCCGGCTGCCGGTCGGCCGCGGCGGCGCCTTTCCCGATCCGCTGATCTGGATCGCCTGCGCCGCTGCCGTCACGTCGCGGCTCAAGTTCCTGACCGGCGTCATCATCCTGCCGCAGCGCAATCCGCTGATTCTCGCCAAGCAGGTGGCGACGCTCGACTACATGAGCAACGGCCGGTTCGAGCTCGGCATCGGCGTCGGCTGGCTGAAGGAGGAATTCGACGCCGTCGGCGTGCCGTTCGCCAAGCGCGGCAAGCGCGCCGACGAGTACGTCGCCGCCATGAGAGCCCTGTGGGCGGCGGACGGCGCGAGCTTCGCGGGTGAGTTCGTGAACTTCCGCGAGGTGAGCTGCAATCCCAAGCCGGCCGGCCGCGTGCCGATCATCGTCGGTGGCCATACCGAGGCGGCTGCCCGCAGGGCAGGCAGGCTGGGCGACGGCTTCTTCCCGTCGATCGGCTCGAGCGTCGATCCGATGCCGCTGTACGAGGTGGCTCGCCGCGCCGCCGCCGAGGCCGGCCGCGACCCGGGGGAGATCGAGCTGTTCGCCGGCTGCCCCGACCTGCTGCCCGGCTCGACGGTCGAGCCACAGGCCGCCGTCGACGAGCGCGCCCGCCGCGGCGTCAAGCGAATCGTCGTCCCGGTCGGCCCCTTCCTGCCGAGCCTCGAGGAAAGCCTTATGCGCTTCGGCGAGACGGTGATCAGGCCGTTTGCGGGGGTGTGAAGCGGTCGACCGCTGCGAAGAGGCCTCCTCTCTCATGCTCCTCTCCCCCTTATGTGCGGCTCGGCGAAGCCGAACGCGCTCATGAGGGCGGGAGAGAGGAACATGAGGTGACGGTGAGAGGGTCGACGCCGCCGTCACCCAAACGCCATGCGGATGCGGGCCCAGTCGGCCAGTGCCTCCTCGTGCCCGGGCACGAGCTGGATGGTGAACTGGGTGTAGCCCGCACCACGCAGTGCCTCGATTCGCTGCTTGATCTCGGCCTCGCTCGCGGTAAACGACGTCTCGCGGATCAGGTCGGCGGTGATGAAGCGCTTCTCCTGAGGCTTCACGAACATCAGATGGCCGCGATGGTTCTCGAGGTAGGGCGCGTCCTTGGGCTCGAAGTTGCGGGCGAGGTCGATGTAACCCTGCAACTCCGGCCGCGTCTTGGCGACCATGGTGATGCCGGGCGCCAGGCCGGCCAGCGCCTCGTCGGCGGCGCGATGCAGCATCACGGCGGCGCGCGGGCCGGCCTGCGCCAAGGCGCGTTCCGAGTCTGCCGGCTCGCCGTCCTGCAGCACGCAGCCCAGGGCGAAGGCCGTGGCCTGCAGGTCGCCCATGGCATGGCCGGCCTTGCTCCAGGCGTCGCGCATCGCCTCGACCTCGCGGATGCCGTTCTCGACCTTACCGACGAAATCGATCCAGCCCGCCCGGAGCTTGGCCGTCAGCGCGCGCGTGCGCGGCCCGAAGGCGGAGAGATGAAGCGCGATCGGGTCCCTGGTGTTGAACAGCGGCAGCTCGGGATTGAGGAAGCGGATCTTCTTCCTCTCGCCCTCCATCTCGAAATCGACGATCTCGCCGCGCAGCAGGCCATAGACCTGGTGGATGTGGGCTTCCATGTCCTTGACCTTGATCGCACCGAAGCCCATCGCGCGGCGCGCCGTGAAGCCGGTGCCGACGCCGAAATCGATGCGGCCCGGCGCCAGCTGGTTGAGCGTCGCCAGCGCATTGGCGGTGACCGGCGCGATGCGGTTCGACGGCACCAGCACGCCGGTGCCGAGCCGGATGCGCATCGTCTTGACCGCCGCCGCCCCCATGGCGACGAAGCAGTCGGCGCTCAACATCTGGGTGTCGTAGAACCAGGCGTGGGTGAAGCCGAGTTCCTCGGCGCGCTGCACGACCTTCCACGAATCGGCCGCCGTGGGCAGCGCGATGCCGAAATCCATTGTGTCCTCCGTCATCTTTCAGCGTTGCACCGCACCCCGTCCTCATCCTGAGGAGCCGCGCTCAGCGCGGCGTCTCGAAGGATGGGATCGAGCACGGCGTTTGTGGCCATCCTTCGAGGCGGCCGCTGTGCGGCCTCCTCAGGATGAGGTGGAATTCGATCGTCGGGTGGCGTTCCTCACGTATCCGCCAGCTCCTTCATCATGCGGTCGCGGGCGGCGAAGTCGCCGTCGGCATGGACCGGCTGCAGGCAGACATGGGTGGCGCCGGCCTCGAAGTGGGCGCGCAGGCCTTTCCTGATGGTGGCGGCTTCGCCCCACAGCACCATGGCGTCGATGAAGCGGTCGCTGCCGCCGTCGGCGAGGTCGGCCTCGCTGAAGCCCTCGCGCAGCCAGTTGTTGCGGTAGTTGGGCAGGACCATGTAGCGCGCCAGCTCCTTGCGGCCGAGCGCGCGCGCCTTGGCCGGATCGGTCTCCAGGGTCACCTTCTGCTCGACGGCCAGCCACTTATTTGGGCCGAGGATCGCTGCGGCCTTGGCGGTGTGCCTGGGCGTCACGTTGTAGGGCACGGCGCCGCGCGACTTGGCGGCGCTCAGCGCCAGCATCTTGGGGCCCAGAGCGGCAACCACGACCGGCGCCTCGTCGGTGGCCGGCAGATCCTTGTTGATGCCGTCGAGATAGGCGCTCATCGCCGGGATCGGCTTGTCGTAGCGATGGCCGCGCACGCCCTCGACCATGGGAATGTGGCTGACGCCCAGCCCGAGAATGAAGCGCCCGCCATAGAAGTCGTTCAGCGAAACCATGCCTCGCCGCGCGGTATAGGCATCGCGGGCATAGATGTTGGCAATCGAGCTGCCGACCACGAGCTTGCTGCTCTTCGACAGCAGGTAGCCGGCGAGCGACAGCGATTCGTAGCCGCGCGATTCGGGATACCACAGTGCCGAGTATCCCAGCTTCTCGACGGTGCCGACGAGGTCGGCCAGCTGCGCACCGTTCAGCTTGTCCGTTCCGTACCATACGCCCAGCCGTCCCAAGGTCATGGCCGCGAGCTCCTGTCGCTTCGTTGTGAGAGGGACATTGTCACACTAAAGTAGGCGCCGCGGCTACAATCGGAAAATGGACGGGCACATGCAGATCGGCGTCATCGGCCTGGGGCGGATGGGTGGAAATATCGTGCGGCGCCTGACCCGGGCGGGGCACAGCTGCGTCGTCTACGATGCCAATCCTGCGCCCGGTGCGGCGCTCGCCAAGGAAGGCGCCGTGGCCGCTGCGTCGGTGCCTGCGCTGGTCGCGGCGCTGAAGGAGGGCCCGCGCGCCGTATGGGTGATGCTGCCCGCCGGCAAGATCACCGAGGAAACGATCGCCGAGCTCGGCTCCCTGATGAAGGCGGGCGATGTCATCATCGATGGCGGCAACACCAACTTCAAGGACGACGTGCGGCGCGCCCGCGAGCTCAGGCCCAAGGGCATCCACTATCTCGACATCGGCACGTCGGGCGGCGTGTGGGGACTGGCGCGCGGCTATTGCCTGATGATCGGCGGCGATGGCGAGGTGGTGAAGCGCCTCGACCCGATCTTTTCCGCGCTGGCGCCGGGACTCGGCACCATCGAGCGCACCGAGGGTCGCGAGAAGCTCGATCCGCGCGCCGAGCACGGTTACATCCATGCGGGCCCCGTGGGCGCCGGCCATTTTGTCAAGATGATCCATAACGGCATCGAGTACGGCATGATGCAGGCCTTCGCCGAGGGCTTCGACATCATGAAGCATCGCGCCTCGGAAAAGCTGCCGGCCGACGAGCGCTACGATCTCAACCTGGCCGACATCGCCGAGGTGTGGCGGCGCGGCAGCGTGGTGACGTCGTGGCTGCTCGACCTGACGTCGAGCGCGCTCGCCAAGGACGGCGCGCTCGAGCATTTTTCGGGGAGCGTCGAGGACAGCGGCGAGGGCCGCTGGACGATCGAGGCGGCGATCGAGGAGGCGGTGCCGGCCGACGTGCTGGCGGCCTCGCTGTTCGTGCGCTTCCGCTCGCGGCAGGACCATACCTTTGCCGAGAAGATCCTGTCGGCCATGCGGCTGGGCTTCGGCGGTCACGTCGAAGCGCCGAAGAAATAGACGAGGAGGGTTTCCTGATGCGTGTAGGCGTTTTCTATTTTCCGACCGATTACGGCATCGACCTGTCCGAGCTCGGCCGCGCCCTCGAGGATCGCGGCTTCGCGTCGCTCTACGTGCCCGAGCACACCCACATCCCGGTAAGCCGCAAGACGCCGTTTCCCGGCGGCGGCGAGCTGCCCAAGCGCTATGCGCATACCCACGATCCGTTCGTCGGCCTCGCCTTTGCCGCGGCGGTGACCAGGAAGCTGATCGTCGGCACCGGCATCTGCCTGGTGCCGCAGCACGAGCCGATCGTCACCGCCAAGGCGATCGCCTCGCTCGACCAGCTCTCGGGCGGCCGCTTCGTGTTCGGCATCGGCGGCGGCTGGAACGTCGACGAGATGGAAAACCACGGCGCAACCTACGACACGCGCTTCAAGATGATGCGCGAGTACGTGCTCGCCATGAAGGCGCTGTGGACGCAGGACGAGGCGTCGTACCACGGTGAGTTCGTGCAGTTCGACCCGGTGTGGTCGTGGCCCAAGCCGGCGCAGAAGCCGCATCCGCCGATCCTGCTGGGTGGCGAGACCGACTACACGCTGCGCCGCGTCGTCGACTACTGCGACGGCTGGTTCCCGAGGCCGCGCGGCTTCGATCCGGTGCAGGGCGTCGATCGCCTGCGGCGCATGGCCGACAGCCGCAAGCGCGACTTCTCCACGCTCACGATCAACGTGTTCGGCGCGCCCAACGACGCCAAGGTGCTGGAGAGCTACCGGAAAGCCGGCATCCAGGACGCGCTGCTGGCCATTCCCGATCTCGGCCGCGACGAGATCCTGCGCCATCTCGATACGATCGCGCCGCTCGTCAAGGTGGGTGCGGCGGCATGAGTGTCGCCATCGGCGTCGGTCTGACGGAGTTCCCCTTCGCCAGCACGGGGGACTACTGGCGCTGGGTCGATCTCTGCGAGGCGGGCGGTATCGACTCGATATGGCAGACCGATCGGCTGGTGAGCACGCAGCCGATCCTCGAATGCATGGCGGTGATGGCGGCGCTGGCCGGACGCACGCGCCGCCTGCGCTTCGGCATGAACGTGGTGTCGCTGGCGTTGCGCGATCCGATCCTGCTCGCCAAGCAGTGCGCCACCATCGACGTGCTGTCGGAGGGCCGCCTGCTACCGGCCTTCGGCATCGGCAGCCCGCTCGGCCCGGAGTGGCAGGCGCTCAACATCGACACGCGCACGCGCGGCAAGCGCACCGACGAGGCGCTCGAGATCATCAGCCGCCTGTGGCGCGAGGACAGCGTCGACTATGCGGGCACGCACTACCGGCTCGAAGGTGCCTCGATCTCGCCCAAGCCGGTGCAGCCCGATCTGCCGATGTGGATCGGCGGCTCGTCGGAGGCGGCGATCCGGCGCACGGCGCGCTACGGCACCGGCTGGCAGGCGGGCGGCGAGATGCCGGTCGATGCCGGCAAGGTCGTCGCCGCCATCAAGCAGGCGACGGCCGAGGCCGGCCGCTCGATCGACGACGATCACTACGGCGCGGGCTTCCCGTTCTACTTCGGCTCGGCCGACGACAGGATCGTGGCGGTGGCGATGGCCGCCTACACCAAGCGCACCGGCCGCAAGTCGGCAGGCTACTTCGCGGTCGGCGACGAGCACACGATCATCGACCGCGTTGCCGAGTATGTCGATGTCGGCGTCGAGAAATTCATCCTGCGGCCGATCGGCCGCGACGGCGATGCGATCCTCGACCAGACGCGGCGCCTGATCGACAAGGTGATTCCCATGGTCGAGACCCGCTGGCCGAAGAAGGCCAAGGCGCATTAGCACATTTCATGTCGTCCTGAGCGTGTGACTACATTGAGCGAAGGCACCCTTCTCTTGTCATCCTGAGCGCAGCGAAGGATCTCATCGCCAGAAGTTCCAAAGTACGCTCGTACCCAGCGGCGATGAGATCCTTCGCTGCGCACAGGATGACAAGAAGGGGCGCAGCCGGTCGATTGGATCGGAGGCCCGCAGGATGACTGCTAGAATGGATCGAACAAGCTCTTTGGAGAGGAAACCATGCATATCGGCGCGGCAATGTTCTTCACCGACTACTCCATGTCGCCCGGCGATCTGGGCAAGGCGCTGGAGGAGCGCGGTTTCGAATCGGTGTGGGCGCCCGAGCACTCGCACGTTCCGCTGACGCGCAAGTCGGCCTTTCCCGGCGGCGGCGATCTGCCGAAGAAATACTACGACGCGATGGATCCGTTCGTGTCGCTGATGGCGGCCGCCGCGGTCACCACGAAGCTGAAGGTCGGGACCGGCGTGTGCCTGGTCAATCAGCGCGACCCGATCCAGACCGCCAAGCTGGTGGCGTCGATCGACCAGCTGTCGAACGGCCGCTTCCTGTTCGGCGTCGGCAACGGCTGGAACCAGGACGAGATGGAGAACCACGGCACGAGCTTCGAGAGCCGCCACAAGCTGGTGCGCGAGCGCATCGAGGCGATGAAGGTGATCTGGACCAAGTCGAAGGCCGAGTATCACGGCGACATGGTGAAGTTCGACGCGATGATGGCCTGGCCCAAGCCGGCCCAGAAGCCGCATCCGCCGATCCTGGTCGGCGGCGCCTTCCCCTACGGCGCGCGGCGCGCCATCCGCTACGGCGACGGCTGGATGCCGCTGCGTGCGCGGGCCGCCTATTCCGACGTGAGGGCGCTGTTCCCGAAGTTCCGCGAGATGGCCAAGGCCGCCAATCGCGACCTCGCGACCCTGCCGCTCTCGATCTGGAACTCGAAGGAAGATGAGAGCGAGCTGAAGCGCGACCAGGACGAAGGTGTCGAGCGCGTCATCATCAGCCTCGAATCCGCCAAGGCCGACGTTATCCTTCCCGAGCTCGACCGCTGGGGGAAGCTGATCCCGAAGGTGGCTTAGCCGGAATGGTCTCCAGGTCACGAAACCCCTTATCCTGAGGAGCCGCACGTAGTGCGGCGTCTCGAAGGATGGGCCTCAGGCATGGTGTCTGTTGCCCGTGCTTCGAGACGGCCGCTACGCGGCCTCCTCAGCATGAGGTTTGTGGGCGGCGCGAATTGATCGGAACGGCCACCCTTCGTTGCGCCTCACACCTGCGCCAGCACGTCTTTCTTGAAGCGCTGCATCTCGGTCAGCATGGCGTCGACCGTGCTGCCGGCGAAGCCGACGTCGAGATGGCTGACGCCCATCTCTTTCAGCGCACGGATATCGGCCGCGATCTCGCCGTTCTTGCCGGAGAACAGGCGGCGCTGGCCGTCGCCGGCGGTCGCGGGAATGCTCTCGCCGTAGGCGGTGCAGCGCAGCGCCAGGCCGACGGCATCGGCCTTGCGGCCGGCCTTCTCGGTCATCGCGCGCAGCTTGGCGACTCCGGCCTTGAAGCGCGCCAGAGAATCGAGCGGGAAGGCGGGGTTGGTGCCGATCGGGTACCAGGCATCGCCCAGGGTGGCGGTCCGCCGCAGGGCCGGGCCGCTCTCACCGCCGACCCAGATCGGCGGATAGGGCTTCTGCACCGGCTTGGGCGCCAGCACGATGTTATCGAAGCGGACATGCTCGCCGGCGAACTTCGGCTGCTCCTTGGTCCACAGCTCGACGAAGGCCTTCAGGTACTCGTCGGTAACCTTGCCGCGCGCTGCGAAATCGGGGGCGCCGATCGCCTCGAACTCCTCCTTCATCCAGCCGGCGCCGATGCCCACCACCAGGCGGCCGCCCGACAGCACATCGATGGTCGACAGCATCTTGGCGGTCAGCACCGCTGGCCGATGCGGCACGACCATGACCGATAGCACCAGGCGCAGTCGCTGGGTCTTGGCGGCGACGTAGGCAACCTCGATCAGCTGCTCGTGGCGCTCGGCCCGCGCGCCGGCCGGGAATTCACCAGACGAGCTGTAGGGATAAATGGCATGGATGTCGGTAGGGATAACGACATGGTCGCTGAAGGTGGCGTAATCGTAGCCGAGCGCCTCGCCTTCCACGACCAGACGGGTCAGCTGCCCTGTTTCCGCCAACGGTCCAGCGGTTGGCGCATTGAAGCCGAACTGCATATGTATCCCCCCAGGATGCTACGGTTGTGGCTGGCATAGTACACGATGCGGCCGGCCGCGAATGTCGCTATCGTCCGCCCGATTGGCGCCGATGCTGGCGTCCAGGTTCGGCGTTACCGTTTTGGCGTTGCTGGCAGAGGGTTGGGGAATGACGGAGCTTTCTGAGCTGATGGCAGGGGCGGCCCGGCTGCGTGATCGTGGCCACGGGCGCCACGTCTCGTATTCGCGCAAGGTGTTCATTCCGCTCACGCACCTGTGCCGCGACGTCTGCCACTACTGCACCTTCGCCGAGCGCCCGCAGCCCGGCAAGCCGGCCTATCTCTCGCCCGACGACGTGCTGGCGATCGCTCGCGCCGGCCAGGCGGCGGGCTGCACCGAGGCGCTGTTCACCCTGGGCGACAAGCCCGAGCTGCGCTATGGCGCGGCGCGCGAGGCGCTGGCGGCGCTCGGCCATCCGACGACGATCAGCTACCTCACCGCCATGTGCGGCCTGGTGCTGCGCGAGACCGGCCTGCTGCCGCATGCCAATCCCGGCGTGATGACGCGCGAGGAGATCGCGGCCCTGCGCGAGGTCACGGCGAGCCAGGGCATCATGCTCGAATCGACCAGCGAGCGGTTGTGCGAGAAGGGCGGCGTTCACTTCGGCTCGCCCGACAAGCATCCGGCGGTGCGGCTCGAGACCATCCGCCTGGCCGGCGAGCTCGCGGTGCCGTTCACCACCGGGATCCTGATCGGCATCGGCGAGACGCGCGAGGAGCGCGTCCATGCGCTGGAGGCGATCGCCAGGTTGCACGACCGCTACGGTCACATCCAGGAAGTGATCGTGCAGAATTTCCGCGCCAAGCCCGACACCAAGCGGGCCGACGCCGAGGAGCCCGATCTCGAGGACCTGCTGTGGACCATCGCGACGGCGCGCCACATCCTCGGTCCGGACATGAACATCCAGGCGCCGCCCAACCTGTCGCCCGGCGTCTACCCGCGCCTGGTCGATGCCGGCCTCAACGACTGGGGCGGCGTCTCGCCGGTGACGCCCGATCACGTCAATCCCGAGGCGCCGTGGCCCGCCATCGAGGAACTGGCGCGCATGAGCTCGGAGATGGGCAAGGTGCTGGTCAATCGCCTGGCCGTCTATCCGTCCTATGTGCGCGCCCCCGATGTCTGGCTGGCGCCCGAGGTGGCGACGCACGTGCGGCGCATGAGTGATGCCGAAGGCTTTGCCCGCGAGGACGACTGGGCGCCCGGCAATACCGAGCCGCCGCCGGCGCCGCGCCTGCGCCTGGGCGCCGTCGATGCCGGCATTGCCCGCCTGGTCGAGCGGGCGAGCAGCGGCCGGCGTCTCGATCCGCCGGAGATCATGCAGCTCTTCGCGGCGCGCGACGTCGATTATCGCCACGTCACTGGCGCCGCCGATGCGCTGCGCCAGGCGGTGAGCGGCGACGTCATCCGCTACGTCGTCAACCGCAACATCAACTACACCAACATCTGCTACTTCCGCTGCCGCTTCTGCGCCTTCTCCAAGGGGCGCACGCACGAGGATCTGCGCGGCGCGCCCTATGATCTGGCGCTCGAGGAAGTGGCGCGGCGCGCCGTCGAGGCGTGGCAGCGCGGCGCCACCGAGGTCTGCCTGCAGGGCGGCATCCATCCCGACTATACCGGCGAGACCTACGAAGCGATCTGCCGCACCATCAAGCAGGCGGTGCCGGGCATGCACATCCATGCCTTCTCGCCGCTCGAGGTGACTCAGGGCGCGGCGACCTTGCAGACGCCGATCCCCGACTTCCTGGCGAAGCTGAAGGAAGCAGGCCTCGGCACCTTGCCCGGCACGGCAGCCGAGATCCTCGACGACGAGATCCGCGCCATCATCTGCCCGGACAAGATCAACACGGCGCAATGGCTCGACGTGCAGCGCGCCGCGCACAAGCTTGGCCTGCGCACCACCTCGACCATCATGTACGGCCATGTCGAGACCTCGCTCGCGTGGGCGCGCCATCTGCTGGCGCTGCGCGACCTGCAGGGCGAGACCGGCGGCTTCACCGAGTTCGTGCCGCTGCCCTTCGTGCACATGGAAGCGCCGATGTACCGCCAGGGCAAGGCGCGTCGCGGCCCGACCTTCCGCGAGGCGGTGATCATGCATTCGGTCGCGCGCCTGGTGCTGCATCCGGCGATCACCAACATCCAGACCTCGTGGGTCAAGATGGGACCGGCCGGCGCCGCGATCTGCCTGCAGTCCGGCGCTAACGACCTCGGCGGCACGTTGATGAACGAGAGCATCTCGCGCGCCGCCGGCACCCAGCACGGGCAGGAGTTCCCGCCCGACGGGATGGAGAAGCTCATCCAGTCGATCGGCCGCGTGCCGCAGCAGCGCGATACGCTCTACCGCCCGGTCGACGAGGAACGCCGGGCCGCATCGTTCGTCGCCGAAGACTTGGCACCGATCGTCCTCACCCCGCCGCGCAAGAGGGTTGCAGCGTAGCCTTTCACTCGCTGCACGTCATGTCGTCCTCCCTACGCGAAGCGCGGGGAGGTGCCCCGGAAGGGGCGGAGGGGTCAAGAGCCTCGGTCGAGGTGTTCGCCCAGGTTCTTCCGCTCATCACGACGGATGATCGAGCCACATAGTGTCGCCCATGACCCCTCCGCCCAATGGCGCTGTAAACAGCGCCTAAGCGGGGGCACCTCCCCAACGAAGGCGTTGGGGAGGGGGCACTCTGCCGACTACGGGTCGACTACGGGGGAGGCGAGCTGAAGCCTCGCTCCACCAGCAGCCTCGGCACGCCGATCTCCTCCAAAAGCGCCCGCGTCCGCGTGCCGGCCGACTGCGGCAGGCGCAGGAAGGCCGCGAGGTCGACCGGGTGGTCGATGTCCATGGCGATGCCGGGCTGGCGCAGGATCGTCGGCTCGATGCCGCAGCGGCGCGCCGCGTCGAGATGGGGGAAGTAGCTGTTGTCGCCGAAGCGCAGCGGCACCGAATCGGGCGGCGAGCAGATCACGGCGTTGGAGCCGAGATCGTCGTGCGCCGGCGAGATGGTGAAGGACGGTCCGGGCAGGTGCGCCGCCAGCACGGCATCGAACTCGTCCGCCGTCGCAGCCGGAATGTCGGCCGGTACCGTCATCATGCCGCCGCGGCCCTCGCGGGCGAGCAATCGCAGGCCCGCGGTGACGCTGCCGGTGTGACCCTCGCGTGCGCCGTCGGTCACGATCCGTGCGCCGAGACGCTTGCCGAGCACCGTCGCCTGCGGATCGAGCGTCACGACCAGGATGCCGGCGAGACGCTTGGCGCCGGCCACCGCTTCCAGCACCTCGCCCATCATGACCTCGATCAGGGCGCGACGCTGGGCCGGCGTCAGCAGCGGCGCCAGGCGCTGCTTGGCGCCGTCGAGCTCCTTGATCGGGATGACTGCCCAGATGTCGGGGGAGCCAGTATCGGCTGGCGGGCTCATCGGCGTGCGGCAAGCGAATCGGCGAGTTCGAGCACGGTACGCGCCAGCGCCTCGCGCGTCGCGAGATCGGTCATCAAGGTCGGCGCCGTCTCGATCGTCACGGAAAGGCCACGCACGTCGCCGGCATCGGCCGGATCGACGACGTAGCCGGAGAGCAGCCCACCGTAGCGCTGCGCCGCGGTGGCGGCGCTGACCGTGAGGCCGAGCTCCTGCATCATCTTGGCGGTCGGTCCCTTGACCGCGCGGCCGCCGACGATCGGCGAGACGGCGACGACCGGCGCGCCGCATCCGGCCACGGCGTTGCGCAGCCCCGGAACCGCGAGGATCGGCTCGATGCTGATGAATGGATTGGACGGGCAGATCACCACCGCGCGCACCGTGCCGCTCGCCAGCGCGGCCATGACATCGGGCTGCGGCCGCGCCTTGGCGACACCGTCGAACACCAGCTCGTGCACGACGGGCTTGCATTGCCGGCGCACGAAATAGGCCTGGAAGTCGAGCCAGCCTTCGTCGCTCAGCACGCGCGTGCGCACCGGGTCGTCGCTCATCGGCAGCACGCGCTGGGCGATGCCGAGCTGGCGGCAGACATCGCGCGTGACCTGTGACAGGGTCTGGCCGTCACGGAGCCGCCGCGTGCGCTCGACATGCAGGGCGAGATCGCGATCGCCCAGCCGGAACCAGCTCTCGCCGCCCAGGGTCGCGATGGTCTCCATGAACGACCACGTCTCGTCGCGCCGGCCCCAGCCCAGCACCGGGTTGTCGAGCCCGGACAGCACGTAGGTCAGCGTGTCGATGTCGGGCGAGATGCTGAGGCCGAGATGCTCGAAATCGTCACCGGTGTTGGCGACGATCAGGAGGTCCTCCGGCGCGAGCACGCGGCTGAGGCCAAGCGCCAGCTTGGCGCCGCCGACACCGCCCGACAGCGCCACCACCAGGCCGTTGCTCACCGAAACATGTCCTCGCTGGCCGGCCGAACCAGGTCGCTGGCCGGCCGGGCCGGCGCGCTCCAGCTCAACCCGCGGATCAGCACCACAGGCTGCGCTTCGTTGCCCTGTCCCATGACCAGCGAGGCCGCCGCTGCGATCTCGTCGGCGAAGCCGGTGATGCTGACCTGCAGGATGCGGCCGAACAGGTCAGGATTGCCGCGCAGGTCCAAGAGGCTCGGCAGGCCGGCCGCGCCGATGGCGACGCCCGACGTGCCGCGCCGCCAGGCGCGGCCGAAACTGTCGATGATGACGACGGCGGGCGCAGTGCCCGTAAGCGTGCCCAGCCGCGTGCGCAACGCCTCGGCGCTGGCGTCCGGATCGACCGGCAGCAGCAGCGCGCGCTCGACGCCGTCGGTCGGCCCGACATTGGACTGGTCGATGCCGGCATTGGCCATGACGAAACCGAGCTTGTGCTCGACGATCAGGATGCCGGGACGGGCGCGCACCACGCGCACCGATTCCGACAGCACCAGCTCGACGAGGCGCGGGTCCTTGTCGATCTGCTGGGCGAGCTCGATCGCCCGCGCCGACGGCACCACCTTCGCGAGATCGACGCTGCGACCCTCGGCCTTGGACACGATCTTCTGGGCGATCACCACGACATCGTTGGCCTGCGGCGCGAGCTTCGCGGCGGCAAGCCCATCGGCAATGAATGTCGCCAGATCGTCACCTGTCTCGACCAGCGGGATGCCCGGGACGGCGACGATCTGGAGCGCAGCCGTTGGGTTCATCCGAAACGCTTGCGCAGCAGCGGCAGGACCTTCTCGCCGTAGAGGGTGAGAAAGCGCTCCTGGTCGGGACCGGGCGCGTGGAACACGAGATGGCGGAAGCCCATGTCGACGTAGAACTTGATCTTCTCGACCTGCTCCTCGGGATCGTCCGAGACGATCCAGCGGCTCGCCGCGCGCTCGAGCGGCAGGGCGTCAGCGAGGCGCTGCATCTCGACCGGGTCCTCGACCGACATCTTCTCCTCGGGCGTCAGTGCCAGCGCCGCCCAGTGGCGCGTGTCCTCGAGGGCGCGCTGGCGGTCGGTGTCGAAAGAGACCTTGACCTCGATCATGTAGTCGTAGGGATTGGCCTTGGGCCCGCCGGCGGCGAGGCCCTCGGCGACCTTGGGCATCAGCGTCTCGGTGTAGAGCTCGCGCTTCTTGCCGCTGGTGCAGATGAAGCCGTCGCCCGAGCGGCCGGCGTAGCGCGCCACCAGGGCGCCGGCGGCCGCGACGTAGATCGGCACCTCGTCGTCCGGGCGATCGTAGATCGTGGCCTTCTCGGTCTTGTAGTACTCGCCGTCGAAGCTGACGCGCTCCTCGCGCCACAGGGTGCGGATCAGGGTCACCGATTCGCGCAGGCGCGCGAAGCGCTCCTTGAACTCGGGCCACGGTGCGCCGGTCGACGGCACCTCGTTCAGCGATTCACCCGTGCCGATGCCCAGGATCACGCGGCGCGGGAACATCGCGCCCAGGGTGCCGAAGGCCTGGGCGACGATCGACGGGTGGTAGCGGAAGGTCGGCGTCAGAACGCTGGTCCCCATGACGATGCGCGAGGTGCGGGCACCCAGCGCGCCCAGCCAGGCCAGTGAGAAGGGGGCGTGGCCATCGACATGCTTCCACGGCTGGAAGTGGTCCGAGACGAACACCGAATCGAAGCCGGCCGCTTCCGCCTTGCAGGAGAAGTCGAGCAGCTTGGAGGGCGCAAATTGTTCGGCCGAAGCCTTGTATCCGAGCTTGAGCACGGTGATGGGTTCCTTATCGTGTCCGGCGGGGAGTCTTAATGGACGATACCGCGGGTCACAACCGGCCGCTCGTCGCCGTCGTCATGGGCGTTTCCGGCAGCGGCAAGGGAATACCAGGAGGGCGACGCGCTGCATCCGCCCGAGAATGTCGAGAAGATGAAGGGTGGCACGCCTCTTACCGATGCAGACCGCCTGCCGTGGCTGCGGCGGATCGCGGAGCGAATCGACGATTGGCGGGCGCGCGGCCGATCCGGCGTGGTGACCTGCTCGGCGCTGAAACGCAGCTACCGCGACGTCATCGTCGGCGCTTGTCCCGATGTGGTGGTGGTCTACCTCGAGGGATCACCCGAGCTCATCAAGCAGCGCCTCGCCCAGCGCCGCGGCCATTTCATGCCGCCGGCCCTGCTCGACAGCCAGTTCACCGTCCTGGAGGAACCGGCCGCCGACGAGAAGGCCATCGTGGCCGACATCGCCGGCACGCCCGAGGAGATCGTGAACGAGATCGTCGCACAGCTGCGGGCGAGGGCGACGTCATGATCCTGCCCAGCGAAGCTGGGCAGGATGAAGAGGTGAGGGGCGCGATCCTCATTCTCCTCCCTGAGCGTAGCTTGGGGAGGTGCCCCCGTAGTCGGGGGCGGAGGGGTCATGAGCACCACGACTGAGGCTCATGACCCCTCCGTCGCGTATGACGCGACACCTCCCCAGCGATGCGCTGGGGAGGAGAATGAAAGTCACAAATCCCTTTCCGCGAGCTCGCGGAACTCGTCTGGCACCGAGCGCTGCAGGCCGAGCGCGATCGAGCCGTAGCCGATCGCGTCGTGGCCGAACCGGTCGCGGATCGCATCCATGGCGCGATCGGCGGCGTGGCGCGCCAGGCCGCGGCGAGTGCCGGGGCGGCGTGCCTCGTTGGCGAGGCCGAGCGGCAGCTCGAGCTGCAGCAGTGGATCCTTCTCCAGATGCGATACCGAGATCGCCAGCAGCGAGATGTGCTTCTCGCGCGGGTTATCGGCGAGCGCTGTGCCGACCAGCTCCTCGAGGCATCGAGCGTCGCCGAGCGCGTGACCGCGCGCAGATCGGCGAATCGGACGCGCACGGTCACGGTACGACCGGCGAGCGACTTGGCGCGCAGCCGCGTGCCGATGCGGTCGGCGAGATGGGCCAGGGTCGGCCGGATGATTTGCGGCTGGGCAGGCTTGCGCCCGAGCGCCGACTGCGCGCCGGCGGACTGCGACCGGCGATAAGTCTGGATTTCGCGCGGGTCGCGGTTCCACGCCAAGGCCGACAGCTTTTCGCCCGTCGCCGGCCCGAGCAGACGCGCGAGTGAGCGTCCCGGCATCTGTGCCAGCTGGCCGATCGTCTGGACGCCCCGCGCGGCCAGCCGCGCCTCGGTGACCGGACCGACGCCCCACATCAGCCCGACCGGCAGGTCGTGCAGGAACGCCAGCTCGCGATCCGGATCGACGGCGACCAGCCCGTCGGGCTTGGCGACCTGCGAGGCGATCTTGGCGAGGTGCTTGGTGCGCGCCACGCCGATCGAGATCGGCAGGCCGATTTCCGAGCGCACGCGCTGGCGGATTTTCTGCGCAATCTCGGTCGGCGAGCCGAAGAGGTGCGTGCAGCCCTTCACGTCGGCGAACGCTTCGTCGATCGAGATGCGTTCGACCAGCGGCGTGAAATCGCCCAGCACCTCGATCGCGGCATCGCCCAGCCGCTGGTAGTCCTTGAAATTGCCCTCGACGAAGATCAGCTCGGGACAAAGCTCGCGCGCCCGCCGCCCCGGCATGGCGCTCTGCACGCCGAAGGCCTTGGCCTCGTAGGACGCCGCCAGCACCACACCTCCGCCGACGGCAATCGGCTTGCCGCGCAACGACGGATCGAGCAACTGCTCGACTGACGCGTAGAAGGCGTCCAGGTCGGCATGGAGAATGGTGGCTTCCATGGCTCTCCAGTCGTGCCGTTATTGAGTAGAACAAAAATAGAACATAAATGTCAAGTCAGTGCCCCGAGAGATCGAGAGGCCGTCCTGGAAAGGCCGATGCGACAGCAACGACCTCATCGTGAGGAGCGCCCGTAGGGCGCGTCTCGAAGGATGGGCATCAAAGAATGCCCTCTATTGCCCATCCTTCGAGACGCCGCGCTCGGCGCGGCTCCTCAGGATGAGGTGGGTGTTTGGCCGGGCCGGCCAAGCCACCGTGCAAGTATTACGAGTATAATAGTAATAAGAGTCTCGCACTTTTCCTCTGCGTCCTGATTCGGTTGCAGCATCTTCGCCAGTCGAAAGCGACACTCGTCGCTGGTTTGACTCGGGGCGGCGCGGTTGCAACCATCGTGCAGATCGGGAGGGAGCGCGTATGGCTGGCGTAAGTTGGACCGACACCACCATGGAGGCGGCCGGGATAAAGCTCCACGTGTCGCGCGCCGGGAAGGGGCGTCCCGTCCTGGTGCTGCATCACGAGACCGGTACGCTCGATCGTCTGCCCTTCTATGATGCCCTGGCGGCGAAGTTCGATGTGCTGGTGCCGCATCATCCCGGCTACAGCCGATCGCAGCGGCCCGAGTGGATGCGCCATCCGCGCGACATCGCGGTGATCTATCGCGGGCTGCTGAGCGAGCTGAAGCTCTCCAACGCCGTCCTCGTCGGCCTGGGCTTCGGCGGCTGGATCGCGGCCGAGATGGCCAGCATGGCGCCGGCCGATCTTTCGCGCCTGGTGCTGGTCGGTGCGATGGGCATCAAGCCGCCGCAGGGAGACATCCTCGATCTTGCCATCACCGGCTATGTCGATTACGCCCGCGCCGGCTTCCACGACCAGAAGGCGTTCGATCGCGTCTACGGTGCCGAGCCTTCGGTCGACCAGCTCGAGATGTGGGACATCTGCCGCGAGATGAGCTTCCGCATCGCCTGGAAGCCCTACATGTACAGCCAGACCCTGCCGCATCTCCTGGGGGCGGTGCGCGCGCCGTCCCTGGTGGTGTGGGGCGACCACGACGCTGTCGTGCCGCAGAGCGCCGGCAAGCGCTACGTCGAGGCCTTGCCCAACGCCAGGATGGAAATCGTCAAGAATAGCGGGCACTGCGTCGACATGGAGCAGCCCGAGACCCTCGCCAAGCTGATCGTCGATTTCATCGGTCGGGAGTAGATGCCATGCACCTGATGTATTTCACTGAGCAACCGATGTCGGCCTATTCGGAGCAGGCCGGCCGCGATTTCGGCGCCACCGCGCTGATGTTCCCCAACACCAACTTCGATCCGGTGGCGGGCTCGCGGCTCTACAACGAGTATATCGAGCAGTACATGCTGGCCGAGGAGGTCGGCATCGACGGCATCATGCTGAACGAGCACCACAACGCGCCGTTCTGCATGCAGGCCAAGGCCAACATCTTCGCCGCCATCCTGGCCGGCATGACCAAGAAGGCGAAGATCGTCATGCTCGGCAATCCGTTGCCGCTGGCCGAGAACCCGGTGCGCCTGGCCGAAGAGCTGGCGATGATCGACATGATCTCCAAGGGCCGTCTGGTCTCGGGCTTCGTGCGCGGCGGCGGCCAGGAGCAGCTCGCGACCGGCGTCAATCCCGCCTTCAACCGCGAGCGCTTCGAGGAAGCGCACGACCTGGTCGTCAAGGCGTGGACCCAGCCGGGCCCGTTCCGCTACGAGGGCACGCACTACCAGCATCGCGTGGTCAACCCGTGGGCCGTGCCGCTGCAGAAGCCCTATCCGCGCGTCTGGATCCCGGGCGTGATCAGCAAGGAGACGATCGTGTGGGCGGCGCAGCAGCGCTATCCCTACATCGCGCTCAACACCTCGATCGAGCAGACCAAGAAGATCTGGGAGCTTTACGACAGCGTCGCGGCAGGGGTCGGCTATGTCGGCGGGCCGGAGAATCGCGGCTACCTGATCCAGGTCCACATCTCCGACAACGAGGAGAAGGCGATCGAGAACGCCAGGCAGTTCCGCTGGATGCAGGGCGAGTTCACCGGCCTCGCCCATCCGGTGTGGAGCACGCCGTCGGGCTACGGCTCGCCCACCAACCGGCGCGCCTTCGTCGAGTTCGCCGCCGGCCGGGCAATCAACCCGCGCGGCAACACGAGCTTCGAGCAGCAGATGGCCGACCTGCGCATCATCGCCGGCACGCCCAAGACGGTGGTGGCCAAGCTGAAGCGCATCCTCGAGGAGACGCGTCCGGGCATCCTGGCGCTGTGGGGCAACGACGGCCGCGTCAGCCAGGCTGACTCGCTCACCTGCATCAAGCTGATGGGCACCGAGGTCTTCCCGGCAATCCGCGAGATCGCCAAGAGCCTCGACCTCAAGAGCCCGTTCGAGGCCAACGCCCCGGTCCATCTCAAGTACTCGACCGACCTCGCGCCCGCCCGCGCCGCCGCGGCGGCCGAGTAGGCGATGACGATCCAGTTCGGCGCGTCGCTGCCGGTCGGCGACATCGGCACCGGCCCGGCCGTCCTGCGCGACTATGCGCAGGCGGCCGAAGGGCTGGGCTACGACTACCTCGTCGCGCCCGACCACGTGCTGGGCGGCAATCCCGACGTCGATTACGGCGGCCGCCGCGTCGGCACGACGGCGACGGCCTATCACGACCCGTTCGTGCTGTTCGCCTTCCTGGCCGGCGTCACCAGGCGGGTGGGCTTCGCCGCCGGCGTGCTGATCCTGGCGCAGCGTCAGGCCGCACTGGTCGCCAAGCAGGCGGCCTGCCTGGACGAGCTGAGCGAGGGCCGCTTCCGCCTCGGCATCGGCGTCGGCTGGAACGAGATCGAGTTCCAGGGCCTCGGCGTGGACTTTCGCATCCGCGGCAAGCTCTCCGAGGAGCAGGTGCGCTTCATGCAGGCGCTGTGGGCCCAACCGAGCGTGAAGTTCGAAGGCCAGTTCCACCGTCTCGACGACGGCGGCATCAACCCGCGGCCGAAATCGGGCCGCGTGCCGATCTGGTTCGGCGGCCATGCCGAGGCGACGTTCCGGCGCACCGCGAAATATGGCGACGGCTTCATGCCGCTCGCCTATCCGGCGGGCGACAAGGCGCTCGCGGCCTTCGACAAGCTGCGCGGCTTGATCCGCGAGGCCGGCCGCGATCCGGCCTCGGTCGGGCTCGAGGTCTGGGTGTCGCCGGGCATCGGCGGCCCCGACGACTGGCGGCGCGAGTTCGCCTTCTGGAAGAAGGCCGGAGTGACGCATGTCAATGCGCACACCACTTACGTCAGCGCCCACCACAAGCGGATCGCCGGCAAGACCTACGCCGAGCATCTCGACGCGATCACCCGCTATCGTGCGGCGGTGGCCGATCTCCTGTAGGTCACGGCCGGGAACGTCGATTTTCGGACTGACAGCAGCGAGTCGGGTATAGTTGCGCCGCGGGCCGATCGGGCCCGCGCCTTCCTGCCGGGTCGACGCAGGTGAGGTTCGCCTCGAGCCCCGCATTCGAGTTGACGATGTCCGACGCTCCCTCGCTCTTCCGCTCCCTGACCCTGATCGACCAGGCGGCGTTGCAGGCAATCCTGGACCCACAAGACGGCAAGCGCCTCGACACCTTGTGCGGCCTGATTGCCGAGCACAAACCCGTCGTTGCCGCCGATCATCGCCTGGGCGATCTGGATACATGGCGCCACAAGCTTCTGGGCATCTTCGGCGAGATAGTGGCCGCCACGGAAAGTGCTCGGCGCGGGCCCGAAGCGCAGCGGGCGAGATTGATCGTCAGCTACCTGCGCACCATGCGCAGCTTCATCGCCAAGCTGCTGCCGGCCCTTCCGGCCGACAAGCCGCTACAGTCGTAGCTGCCGTGCGGCCGTTGTGACCGAATGTCGGTGACGATGGCCTCCAACAGCGACGCAAGACCGTCCGTTTGGCGATCGGCGACGGCCGCGGCGCAGCGCGTGAGATCGTCCAGCCGCTCCAGCGCCGTCAGCACGGCGGCGGTGATTCCCGGGGCTCCGTACTCCGTGATGGCGATGCCCCAGCCTTGCTCGAACGCCGGCGCGGCAAAGGCACAGGCGCCCGTGGCGACGACAGGCAGCCCGATCTTGCGCGCATCGCTGAACACGCCCGAGCCTCGGGTTCGGTAGACGGCGGGATCGTAAGGCAGCAGAAGCAGGTCGGCCTGGTCGAGCAGGGTCGCGTAGTCCCGATCGGAGAGCACATCGTGGCGAACGGCGACCCGCTCGCCGAGCGCGGACAGGCGGTCGAAGACCGGCTGGTCGCCTTCCGCATCCGACCCCTCGATGATGCCGTGAATCATGAAGCGCGCGGTGCGATGTCGGCGCAGAACCTGCTCGACGGCCTCCGGCAACAGCCGGTAGCCCTTCGGCCGATTGGCAAAGCCGATGCACAGCACGGTGGGCGGCCGATCGGGTGCCACGTGTCGCGCGCTACGCCGTGGCATCAGCAGGCCAGGCCCCGGCATGATGCCGACCTCGAGGCCGATCAGCGGCCGATAGAACTCCGCCATCTGCCGCGTTTCGCTGTAGACATGCAGGTAGCCGGCGTCGCCGAGGCTCGTCGTCAGCGCCGCGAAGGCGTCGCGGCATTCGGCCGCCAGCCCGACGGCGCGGGGATCCTCGGTCGACAGCAGGTAGTGCGGCCCATAGAGCAGCCACAAGAGCACGTGGGGCGGGGATCTGAACCGCGTGCGCCGGAAGGCGCTGGCGATCGATGCGGCGAGCACCTGGTCGCAGCAGGGCAGGACGAGCAGG
>LNFM01000521.1_pt1 | contig 96000 bp, 105 predicted proteins | sample 596031 | NCBI WGS metagenome assembly LNFM01 (sample SAMN04254537, study PRJNA301005) | activated carbon metagenome | isolation source: dual media filters at the Ann Arbor, Michigan drinking water treatment plant | place: USA: Ann Arbor
GCGTCAGCGCGATATTGTTGGCCAGCGCCGCCGCGTTGACGTTGAGCGTGATGCCATTCGAATCCGTGATGCTGGTCGCCGCGGTCCCTGTCACCACATTGACGATGCCGGCATTGGCCGCGTTCGTGCCCAGCGTGACGGTGCTGGCGCCGGTCAACCGCAGCGTCTCGATGCTGCTCGTATTCAGGAAGCCGGCGTCGGTCAGCGTCGCTGCCGCCGTCATTTGAATGGTGTCATTGCCGATGCCGCCGGCGATGGTGGTGGCGGCACCCAAATTGACGGATGATGCAAAGTTGAAGGTGTCGCTGCCGGTGCCGCCGGTCAGGATATCCGCGCCGCCGCCGCCGGTGATCGTGTTGGTGCCGCTGCCCGCCGCGATGGTATTGGCGCCGGCGCCGCCGGTCAGCGTGAGATTGCCCGTGTAGGCGCCGGCCGCCAAATTGCCGGCGTTGAGGGTGACCGTGGCGGCGCTGCTGCCGGTCAGGGTCAGCGTCTGCCCCGCCGTCAGCGCGCTCGCCGTGATCGTATTCGATCCGCTGCCCGTGGCAATCGACAGTCCCGATGCAACCGCGACCGTCGTCACGTTCAGGGCGCCACTGACCCCGCTCGCCGCGAGATCGCCCCGCAACCCCGTCACCGTCTGCGCGGCCGAACCAGCCAGCGTCAGCGTCAAATCATCCGCCAGCGCCGTCGCGTCGACGCTGAGCGCAACGCTATTGAAGTCCGTGATGCCGGTCGTTCCCGTCCCTGTGACGATGTTCACGATGCCGGCGGGTGCCGCGTTTGCACCAAACGTAACCGTGCTTGCTCCTGTCAGTTGCAGGGTCTGAACCGATGTAACATTTGCGAAGTCGCCACTGCCAAGCGTAACCGGCGCGGTCATTGAGATGGTATCGGCACCGCCATTGCCATTGACTTCTCCGAGCGCAACGAGGCTCGCCCGGGACGCGAAAGCAAACGTGTCATTGCCTGAAGTGCCTTCGATCCAGGGCGCCGCGAGAGCACTGGTGTTTCCGGCAGCGTCAGATGCACTTGCGGTGAATGTACGGATGCTGGAATTGGTAATCGATCCGGTGGTGACGTAGCTCCACGAGCCTGAGGCCGAGGCCGTCACCTCGACCAGTTGCGTGCCCCCTTCAAATATCGCGACAGTGCTGTTTGGTTCAGCGGAACCGGTCAGTGCCCAATGGTTGCCCCCCGCCCCGCCCTGGGCAATGCTCGTGATCGTCGGCACCGCCGGCGCCGTGGCGTCGATCTGCGGCGTGGCAGCCGGAGTGGTCACTGCCGTCGAGAATCCAATCAGGCTGAAATCCGGAAAGACGGAAAATTCTGCCGCCGCACCGTCAAGTACTAGCTTGTTCGTGACGGGTCCGGCAGCTACCCCGTCGACGATTTCATTGGCATATGACGGTCGGACAGGAGTTTCTGGATACGCGGACGACTTAACAACGGTCTCATGACCGTGATGCGCATCGGAGCTTGCCTTGGTATCCGCCCCGGAAGGCTTGTCGGGACGAAGTCTTACGCCATCGTGAAGCGGCGTCGGATCCGCATCCGCGTCCGGTGGATCGCCATCGCGAGATGCTGTTGCGTCATGGCGTTCCGATACGGTGCAAGCCTTGTTGCAGAACGGATCCTGGTCCGCCGGGCCGTGTGACGGCGCGCCATAGCTCTCGCCGTCATATTCCAGGGCGGGGCTCTTTCGCGCATCGAGCCACAGCAACGCGGCAATGATCATCGTATCAAGGCCTGCCGAGAACGGCAGCAAGATACGACGCTTGGCGCGCACAAGGGCTACGAGAGAGAACATCGACTGAGAACGTCGTCTATCGAAGACCGATTCTCGATCTGCGACCAAATAGGGGAATCAACCTATTTCTTGGGCTGATGGCACAAGCGCGTTGATTTGCAGCCAACCGGGCGGTCGTCTCGCTTGGAAATCGTCAATCAGATGCGGCGTCGAACGCCAAATTAGTAATCCGGTAACCACAGTCGCAGGGATTAACAGTCCTTGCGTAGACCCGTTGCAAATCGAACCTTCAACAGTTCAACTTGTAACTTAAACTCCTTAATATGTACGTAATGGATCGGGGCCAAAAACATCAGTAAAATCAGTTGAATAAGGATGAGGCCAAGCTAATTCCCATCCATCTCCCATAAGGAAGAATTACTCCGCTACCTTCTTGCCGCGCGACTGGCTGTCGCGCTGCAGGCGGTCGAGATGCATGCGGATGTGGGCGGCTTCGGCTGACGTATTGGCGAGCGCGATGGCGCGATCGAAGGCGGTGCGGGCCTCGCCGTTGCGGCCGAGCTGCATCAGGAACGCGCCGCGCACGCCGAAATAATGAAAATAGTTCGACAGCCGTGCCGCCAGCGGCTCGATCATGTCGAGCGCTGCCTCCGGCCCCCGCACTTTGGAAACCGCGACCGCGCGGTTCAGCGTCACCACCGGCGACGGCTGCATGATCTCGAGCGCGCCATAGAGCAGGTCGATCTGGGTCCAGTCGGTATCTTCGGGCTTTTCGGCACGGGCGTGCAGCGCCGCGATTGCGGCCTGCACTTGATAGGGACCGCTGCGGCGATGGCGCATCGCCTTGTCGATCAGCGCCAGCCCCTCGGCGATGACAGACTTGTTCCACTGCGTACGGTCCTGATCGTCGAGCAGGATCACCGCGCCGTCCGCGTCGAAGCGCGCCGCGCTGCGCGCATGCTGCAGCAGCAATAGCGCGGTCAGCCCCATGATCTCCGGCTCGCTCTGGAACAGCCGCAGCAGCAGCCGCGCCAGGCGGATCGCCTCCTCGCACAGGGGCGCGCGAATCCCGACGGTGTCGCCGCTTGCCGAATAGCCTTCGTTGAAGATCAGATAGATCATGGCGGCGACCGCCGAGAGGCGTTCGGAGCGCTCCATTGCGCCCGGCGTCTCGAACGGCACGTCGGCATCGGCGACACGTCCCTTCGCCCGCGTGATGCGTTGCTCCATCGCGGCCTCCGAGACCAGGAACGCGCGCGCGATCTGCTTGACCGTCAATCCCGAAACGATGCGAAGCGCGAGCGCGATCTGCTGCGTCGCCGGCAGGTCCGGGTGGCAGCAGATGAACAGCAGCCGCAGGATGTCGTCGCGGTAATGCGAACCGTCGAGCCGCTCGGCGAGCTGGTCCTCGGCATCGTCGAGATCGGAGATCGCATCTTCCTCCGTCAACGGCTGCTGCTTCTTGCCCCGCCTGATATCGTCGATCGCGACATTGCGGCCGACCATGATCAGCCACGCCGCGGGATCGCGCGGCGGGCCGTTCTGCGGCCAGCTCTTCAGCGCCCGCAGGCAGGCGTTCTGGAAAGCTTCCTCGGCGGTATCGAGATCGCGGAAATAGCGCAGCAGTGCGCCGACCGCCTGGGGACGCGCGGAAGTCAATGCGCTATCGATCCAGGCGGTGTCGGTCACGACGGCAGGCTCCCCGGCTTGAGCATGCCGACGGGACGGATCTCATAGGCGCCGCCGGGATTGGCCGCCGCAAGGTCGCGCGCGACGTCGAGCGCCTCGTCGAGATTCTCGCAATCGACGACATAGAAGCCGAGCAATTGTTCCTTGGTTTCCGCATACGGGCCGTCCAGCACCAGCGGCGGATCGTCCTTGCGCAGCGTGGTGGCTGCGGTGGTCGGCAGCAGCCGCGCTACCGGACCGAGCCGGCCTTGCTTCGCGAGCTTGTCCTGCACGACGGTGAGCTTCTGCATCACCGCGGCGTCCTGTTCCCTGGTCCAGGAACCGACGGTGTCTTCGTCGTGATAGCAAAGAATGGCGTACATCATGAGGGGCAAGCATCTCCGTTGTCTTGATGACGAACGATTATGCCCGGAGCCGACAGGTGCGTCGAAGAAATTTTGGGACGTTCCGCTGGCGCCGCTCAGGGACCGACGATCGGAGGCGGCGGCGGATTGAAATGCCGCCAGGCGTGAATGATCGCCCAGGAACAGAGGCTGCAGACACAGAGTATGAGCAGGACGTTCCTGGCTGCCTTCATCTGACAGCCTCGACTTTGACATCACCTACGTCGCGGTGACTGTTCTGGCAGGCCAGCGCCACCCAGAACATCACCGCCACGATGGTGCAATTGCGCATTACCAGTAGACGCCATACCGCGCGGCGATCCGGCGTGCCTTCAGTTCGTCGCTCTGGCGCCGGGTCAGCGCCGGGGCCTGGATCTGCGGCTGGGGCTTCTGCAAACGGGAGGCCTGCGGCCTTGACGCCGCTGAAGGCTGCGACGCCTGCGTCGGCGCGGCTTGGGCCGTCGCCGCGGGGGCGGGGGCGGGAGCGGGGGCGGCGGCCACAACGGCGGGCGCAGCAGTGGCCGGCGTGTCGTTGACGGCCAGGATCTGCTCGCGGATTCCGCCGGCCTGCGCCGAGACGGAGGCCAGAACGAAAGCCGAAATCAGGATCAATTTGCGCATCTGAAGTCTCCCTTGTTTGATGAAATGACGATAGAGAAAGCGCTCGATCGATTATGTGAGGCTGGTCACGCCGACCTTCCGAAGCGAAGGCTGGCGGTGCGAAGGGAATAGCAATGAAGAAGGGTGCGCTCGCCTTGCTGGTGCATGGCGGGACTGAAAACTGGTCGCCGCAGCGCTGGAAAAGCCGGTTCGACGATGTCTGCAGGGATCGCCGCGTGCTGCTGCTGCCGGATGCGTCGTTCGACCCGGCCGAGGTGTATTACGCGGCAGTTTGGAAGCCGCATCCGGGTGACCTGGCCGGATTTCCCAATCTGCGCGTGATCTTCAACCTCGGCGCCGGCGTCGATGCGCTGATGGTCGATCGCTCATTGCCCGACGTGCCGCTGGTCCGCGTCGCGGTCGGCGATCTGACCGCGCGGATGACGGAGTATGTGGTGCTGCACGTGCTGATTCATCACCGGCAGGACCTTTACCTCAGGGAATCGCAGCGCGAAAAGCGCTGGGCGCCGAAATCGCAATGCGCGGCGAGCGCGATTTCGGTCGGCGTCATGGGACTGGGCACGTTAGGCGCCGACGCGGCCAACGCTCTCAAGCGGCTCGGCTTTCGCGTTGCGGGCTGGAGCCGGAGTCCGAAAGCCATCGCCGGCATCGATTGCTTTCATGGCGAGGAACAGATCGAGCCGTTCCTGCGGCGAACCGATATCCTGGTTTGCCTGCTGCCGCTGACACCGGAGACACGGCACGTTCTCAATCGTGCGTTGTTTGAAAAACTCAATCGCAGCAGCCCGCTCGGCGCGCCGGTGCTGATCAACGCCGGGCGCGGCGGCTTGCAGAACGAGGCGGACATCCTGCAATGCCTCGACGACGGCACACTCAGTGGCGCTTCGCTCGACGTCTACGAAACCGAGCCGCTGCCGGCGGACAGCCGGTTCTGGACCCACCCGAAGGTGGTGCTTACCCCGCACAACGCCGCCGACACCGATCCCGACGAGATATCGAAATACGTCGCGCAGCAGATCGAGCGCTTCGAGGCGGGCGGCGCGCTGGAGAATGTGGTGGATCGCAAGCGGGGGTATTGATTATCGTTCCTGCGGAACGCAGGACCCATAGCCACCGGCGCTTGTCGTGTGCGGCGTCTCGGCCACCGCATTCCATCGACAAATCACGCGGTATGGGTCCCGGCTCAAGGCCGGGACGACGCGAGAGCTAAGCCCCCAGCATCACGTCAAGCGCACCGTTGACGATCGCCTCGAGTTCCTTGCGCGGTGTCTGCGCGCGAGCACGGATGGCGATGGTGTGAATGGTGGCGGAGGCTATTTGCGCCAGCACGGCAGGATCCGCGCTCGCCGGCAGTTCGCCCTTCTCTTTGGCGCGCCGGAAACAGGCCGCAAAAGCCTTGTCGAGTTCCGCAAGGGCTTCCAGCACCATGGCGCGGATTTCGGGATCGGACACCGCCTCGGAGGCCGCGGTCATCACCGTGAAGCAGCCGCGCGGACTGTCGCCGGACAGATAGATGTCGAGCGCGACGGCATAGATGCGCGCGAGGCGCTGGCGGATCGGCAATTCGTCGCGAAAAATGCCGGCCATCGCAGCCCGCGCATCCTCGCGATAGCGCTGGTAGCTCTTGATGAAGAGCTCGCGCTTGTCGCCGAACGCCCCGTACAGACTCGGCCGGTTCATGCCGGTGGCTGCCGAGAGATCGTCGAGCGAGGTCGCCGCGAACCCTTCCTTGCGAAACAGGTCGAGCGCTTTGCCGAGCGCCACATCCGGCTCGTAGGCGCGCGGCCGGCCGCGGCGCTTGGGCGGCACTGGCGAATCTATCTTCACCACAGGCGGCTTCTTACTTTTTTGTACCATCTCGCAATAAATTCCTTGACCGGATTTATATTATGCGGAACAGTATAAAAATCAATGCCGCCCGCCTCTGTCGCCGGCCGCGATTGATCAACCGCCAAGGAGGAACCCATGGATCTGTATTTCTCGCCGCTCGCCTGCTCGCTGGCGACCAGGATGGCGCTGTACGAAACCGGCGCCGAGACCAACTACCTCGAGGTCGACCCCAGGACCAAGGTCGTGCAGCAGGACGGCTCGGATTTTCGTGGCGTCAATCCGCTCGGGCTGGTGCCGACGTTGCGCACCGACGACGGGCTGGTGCTGACCGAGAATGCCGCCATCCTGCAATATGTCGCCGACCGCTTTCCAGACGCCGGTATCTCGGCCGCATCAGGCATGGATCGCAGTCGGCTGCATCAATGGCTCTGCTTCATCGGCACCGAATTGCACAAGGGCCTGTTCGTGCCGCTGCTCGACAAGACCGCGCCGGCTGAGATGAAAGCGCACGTGCTCAGCAAGGGGCTTTCGCGTCTCGACTATCTCGACAATTACCTGAAGGGCCGGGAATTCCTGCTCGACCATTTCAGCGTTGCGGACGCCTACCTCGTCACCGTGATCAACTGGACCATGGCGACGCCGCCGATCGAACTGGCGAAATGGCCCAACGTGAAAGCCTATCACGAGCGGCTGCGCACCCGCCCCAGCATCGCGAAGGCGGTCGCCGAGGAGTTCGAACTCTACAAGGCCGAACTCGCGCGCCATAAGGCGGCGGCGTAACGATAGCTCGCAACCCGTCGTCCCGGCGAAAGCCTGGCGAAAACCGGGACGACGCGGTATCAAAGAGCGCTTTCCCCCAACCCCGGCACATCCGCGGGGCGCGGGCCCGGGGCCGGCCAGTGAAAGCGGCGATCCGTCTCGGCGATCGCGATATCGTTGATCGAGGCTTCGCGCCGGCGCATCAGGCCGTGCTCATCGAACTCCCACTGCTCGTTGCCGTAGGAGCGAAACCACTGCCCGGCGCCGTCATGCCATTCGTACTGAAACCGCACCGCGATGCGGTTGCCGTCGAAGGCCCAGAGGTCCTTGATCAGGCGATAGTCGTGCTCCTTCGCCCATTTGCGCGTGAGGAAGGCGACAATGGCGGGACGGCCTTCAAAGACTTCGGAGCGGTTGCGCCAGCGGCTGCCCTCGGTGTAGGCGAGCGCGACCCGTTCGGGATCGCGTGAATTCCAGGCGTCTTCCGCCATTCGCGCCTTCTGCGCGGCGGTCTCTCTCGTGAACGGCGGAAGCGGTGGACGCGACATGGTGACCCTCGGCGACTGATGAGCGCGCAAATCTATCGCGTTGCATGATGGAGTCGAGAGGCGCCTGCCTATCGGCCGATCACGATTCCAGATCGGCCTTCATCAGCAGCCGAAGCGATTTCGGGATCGGCTTTGCGCGTCCCTCGCTGATGAAGGCGACGCGCACCTCGGCCTTGACCAACACCTCACCGCCGCGCCGCACTTCCTGCCCCAGTGTGATCGAGGCGCCCTTCACCGCCACGGGCCACGTCACCACGTCGAGCAAATCATCCATCCGCGCCGGACGCATGAAATCGAGATGCATCGAACGGACCACGAAGGCAAAACCCGGAGTTTCCTCCTGCGCCTGTTCGAACAGCGCATGCTGGTCGGCGCCCATCAGCCGCAGATGATTGGTGCGTCCGCGCTCCATGAAGCGCAGGTAATTGGCGTGATAAACGATGCCGGAGAACACTGGTTTGACGATGTCGCAACAGAAGCCTAACGGGTTGCTTTCATTGGGTCGCTGGACGGCTAAGGCGCGAATGGCGAGCAGGTTTACCTATGGTCTTCCATAGCAAGCCGCAGCGCCTTCGGGATGCGCTGTGCTTTTCCGCCTGAGATAAAGGCTACGCGTACACGCGCCGTGACTAAGAGATCGTCTGCGCGCCTGCATTCCTGCAGCAAGGTAATGGACGCGCCTCTCACCTCTTGCGGTAGCGTGACGACGTCAAGCACGTCGTCCAAGACCGCCGGCTTTAGAAAATCGACTGTCATCGAACGGACAACAAAGGTAAAGCCGGGCGCACCGTTCCGCGCTTCTTGGAGCAGCGCGTGCTGATTGGTTCCAAGCAGGCGCAAGTAATTCGTTCTGCCGCGTTCCATGAAGCGCAAAAAATTCGCGTGATAAACAATTTGGCCGGAGTCTGTATCTTCAAAATAGACGCGGACCTGCATCTGATGGCGTCCGTCGCGAATTTCGCCGTCAAGAGAGGCTGTCACATTGCGATTCCCATTATTGCGGTTCCGAGAACCAATTGTCTTGCACAGAGGCGCTTTTCTGAGCAAGCGCCAAAACTCTTGGGCTTGGCTCCTGCAGTCGGAAGCTCCAGCGCCCTGCCGTGTGAATGCGGCATGCACTTTGCCGGGGATCAATAGCGGCCAGCCAGACAAAGTGTCGCGAAGCGTTGGTGCCCAGGGAGGGAATCATACGCAACCACCGACACGACGGCCCGCCGGAAAGCATGTCGCCGTTCAGGGCATTCGCCCGCATCGCCTGCGTGAATGCGGCGATCTTCTCTTCCGTGACCCTACAGATCGGTCACTCATATCAAAAGTATACATTGCCGGAACCTGACGAAGAGACACTCACGCCGAAAGAAGTACTTTTCCGGATCATTAACTAAGTGGCGGAGAGGCGTCATCCCTTCGGCTTCACCTTGAGGTTCATGTTCGTCCCGCTGCACGGACAGCGCAGCGATTCTGGAATTCCTTTGGGCGTCACATAGAGCCACGATTGGCAATCGTTGCACCGAAAGCAGTCAAGAAGTTCGCGGAACGCAGAGACCACCGGCTCGAAGTCCCTCTTTCCAAAATTAGCCCACTCATTGTAGTGGACCGCCTTGTTCACCGCCCATTGTTCGACATTCATCGCCCCAGACGAGCTGGAGAGCGTCGTCTTGCGGGTGCCTGCTATTTCCTTGGCCGCAGCATTGCTCCATGACTGAGCCGACTCGGCTGCTTTGCCATAAAGATCCTTCATGCGGGACAGAACGCTTGGCAGCAATTCTCCCAGCTCATAATTCCCGTCAGCGCGGAATGCCGGTCTCGCTCCGAGTTGGTCCGCCATGTGGCGCGATGCGTATTCAAGATGGTGACGAAGGCTCGCCGCTGCGGTGTCAACTTTACCTTTGGCCAGGGACCCGGCGATCTCGTCCCAGATTTCGGTGTTCGACTCGACAAGCGGACCGGTGTCGACCGTCCAGCTATGGAAAGCCAGGGAGGTCTTGGCAGTGACAAGGCCCGCCGATTTCATTTGCTCGGCCCAGAGCCGATCATGGGTCGTGATCACGAACTGCGTGTTGGGGAATTGAGATTTAAGGAGCTTGCAGAATTGATAGCGATGCGCTGAATCCACCGACATTACCACGTCGTCAAGCAGCGCGATGGTGAAGCGGTCCGCAAAGAGCCTCTTCATTAGCGCGAGGTAGAGGCAAACCCCCATCCCGTCCTGGTGGCCTTCGCTATGATAGGCTCCGGGCGGAAAAAGACCCCGCTCATAGAAGTTTACGTTGAAGTCGAGCTTGCCCTCACTCGGCGTCAGCTTCGCCGTGAACCTAACTTCATCGTCTTCGTTGATGGCCTTGTAAAACTCGCTGAAATCTTCCTGCACGGCTTCATACAGGGCATTCAATTCATCTTCCATCGCACGGCAATAAGCGTCATATGCCTCTTGTGCCGAGGCGCTCGCGATCTTCGCCGCTTCGTTTTTCCGCATCGCCTCGCGATAGTCATTAAGACGGAGCTGAGCCGTCGTCAAGAATGTCTGCGCTTCGACCGTGGCGCTTTGATCGGGTTTTGCCTCAATCTTGCCGGCGAGGGCTTTCAAAGCGGCGGGAAGGGCCTTCGGCGTGGCGGACCAGCCGCTGGCCAGACGGTCTTTCAGGCCCATGAGGCCGTCCATCGAGATGAGCTGAGCTTTCAGCTCTTCAAGGTTCGTAGTCCAGGCCGTGATCAGATTCGCGCAAGCAGCATCGCCTTCGCCGGATGCGACTTTCAGGGGTGGTCCGAGAAGGGCGAGCAGTCGGACAACGTACCGCGCAAGGTCGCTTCCGCTCTTTAGCAGTTCCCCCTGTAGCTTGCCCGCCTCCTCCGATTTCGCGAGTTTCGCTTTCAGGTGATCGCGAAGGTGCTCTTCATCGTCCCAAGGGCGGTCGCACAGGGGACAGTCGGGGCCGTCGATGAGGTCGAGACCCTTTTCGATCAGGGCGCGCCGCTGTAAGGCGTCGAGCAATGCCGGATCGCTTTCAAGGCGTGCCATGCTTGAAAGAATGGACGCCACTTCCTCCTTGCCAGCATTGGGCAATAAGCCGAGCGCCTCGGTCAGAGCCTTCAAATCGCGCAGTACCGAAGCCTTGTTAAACTCTGGCGCTTTGCCCGTCTCGGACAGGCCCGCATCGAGCTTAGTAACGGCAGTGAGTTTTTCGATTGGCGTAAGGCCGAGCGCGACGCGCCTTTCATTTACGGCAGCAAGGAGTTCAGCTGCTTGAAATGTCGCGATCCGAAGGTGACGCTGCAGCGTGTCGCGGCTCGCCTGCACCTGTCCTGCAGCAATTTTGTGAGCTGTCTGTAGCCTGCTCTGCGCCGTGTTCAGCGCCCCGCGCGTCTGGCCGATCTCCTCAAGCTTCAGGATCGTCTGAATTTCTTCGGACCGCTTGGCCGGTTCGACGAGGATGAAGCGGAGAATCTCGCGGCGGGAAAGCGTGATTTCAGGATGATCGGCGGTCTCATCAAGCACAGCTTTGATATCCGCGTCGGCGGGAACGATCTTGGGTTTCCGCGGCGCTGAGACCTTTCGCGTTATCTTCGCTGATTTCCCCAAGGACGGAATGAACACCTTGAGCTCGACGAACGCGGCGTCCGGAAACTTGGTCTTGTCGACGTGGGGACCGTGTTCGGCAACAGACAGGCCTTTTGTGCCTCGGCCCGTTAGGCGGCCTATCTGCCCGGTCAGCCCGAATTCGATGGCATCGATCACGCCGCTCTTGCCAGAGCCGTTCGGCCCGGAAATCGCGAATGTGCCCTTACCGAAATTGATATCTAGCTTTCGGATTCCCCGGACCTCTTCGATGTGAGCCGATTCGAGCTTGATCACTTCACGTCACCGTCTTCGGCAGCCGTAAAAATCTTCACCAAGTCCTCGGGTTTCACCTTTTTGCCGTCCGCAAGGAGCTTGCGCAGCTGCTCGATTCGGCTGGCATTCACGGCATCGCTGCCCGAAAGATTGTCGAGAAACTTCTTCGCAATTGTCTGCTGAAGCGTAGCCACACAAACCTCGATCGTCGTGAAGGGCGCTCACGCCAACTGGCCCAGCCGACGGAACGGCGGCCGGTGTGGCATCCGAATTCTATCCTATTCTGCACTCGCCAGGAACGGGAGACGGGCGCCCCGAAATGGCCTTGGACGCCGGAAATTGAGCCCGGATGTCGGTTGGTTACGGAGACGCAACCACCGATACCGACATTCGCTGATGGTGGCTATTTGACGGTCGAAGCCGACTGTTAGGCCTCAGGCTGGCGGAGAGGGAGGGATTGCCACGCTGTTCACAGAAACCCAATAAAATCAGGCATTTCTTTCAAGCCCGATGACGCTGTGTGTACCAGTCTTGTGTCCCGAAGTCGACGGATTCCGCTCCACCGACCGCAACAAAATGCCAGCGGTTTCAGTCGATGATCTAACACCTCCGCGCTAAATCAGTTAAGAGCAGCTTCCCCTCCGTCCGACCATCAGTCAATCGCTCTACCTACCCACCGACCCCCTCCCCACCGCCCTTAGAATTCACTTCCCCTACGGACGCGCCAGACCGCACCCTCCATGATCGCGTCGTAGAGGTCGGCCCGCCGGCGTGGGCCCCCTAACCGCGTCTACTTCTTCTTGCGTGCCGCGGCCCGCGCGTCCGCAATGGCCTGTTTGAAACCAGCCGCATCGAGCACGCCAGGAACACGGAACGTCCCCACGATGAAGGCCGGAGTCCCCTGAAAACCAAACGCTTCAGCCTGTTCATTGTTGCGGGCCAACAGCGCTTCGATGGCAGGTTGGTACGTCGCCATATCCTTGACGACTTGGTCGACGTCGATGCCGGCCTTCGAGAGTAGGTCCTGGACGATTTGCTCGCTCAGCTTCGTGGTGGCCCCGATGAGAGCGGCATGCGCTTCATGGTACTTGTTTTGATATTTGGCCGCGAGGACCATCTTCGCCGCATATTGCGAGGCTGGGCCGAAGATCGGCCAATCCTTCATCACAATACGCAGCTTTCCATCTTCTTTGGCGATCTTGACCAATTCCGGAGCGACTTTCTTGCAGTACGGGCATTGATAGTCGAAATACTCGACAATGATGATGTCTCCCTGCGGATTGCCCATTGACGGAACGTCGGGGTCGCGCAAGACGCTTTCCCGGAAGGCATCGGCGCTCTCCCCCGAAGCAAAGGTTGAAAGGCCGACGAAGCTTCCGATGGTGACGCTAATTGCGATGGCGACAATTATTCTCTTCATGGTGTGACCTCTATTTGGAACGTGCCGCCGCGTCATTGAACGCAGCCGACACAGACGATGTGGAAAGGAATTCGGAAAGCACGATGCCGTCAGGAGCCGCAGGGCCGAAGACGATGTTGAAGGGAATTCCGTAGCGACCGTACTTGTTGAGAAACCGCGCGATCTCCGGATCCGGTTTGGTCCAGTCGGCGCGCAGGGGCACCACGTCCGAGGAGAGCCGCCCCGCGACCTCCTGCCCGTCGATCACAAGAGCCTTGTTGATCTTGCAGGTTATGCACCAGTCCGCGGTGACATCCACGAACACCGTGCGACCTGCAGCGACAAGCAACTGCACTTCGTGGGCCGAAAACGTGCGCCAAGGAATCTGCTGGGCGGGCGATCGATGCTCCGGTGTGAAAGCGGCAAGAGCTGCAATGACGACCGCGATCGCCGCACCCGCCCCCGCGACCATCCTGAGTGGCGCCCCTTTCGCCAGGCCGAGGACGGCGAGTGCCGAGGCTAACGATGCGCCGATCGAAATAGCCAGTGTCGTTCCGGCGACCTCGCCGAGAACCATCAGGAGCCACCCGGCCGTCGCCAGCAGCGCGATTCCGAAAACCCGTTTGACACCAGCCAGCCATGGCCCCGGTCTTGGGATGAACTTCGCTATCCCAGGAAACGCGGCAACGATCAGATATGGCGACGCCATGCCGATGCCGAGGGATGCGAAGATGATCAGAATCTCGCCAGTCCCCTGCGACAACGCGAAACCTACGGCCGTTCCGACAAGAGGAGCCGAGCACGGCGTTGCGAGGAGGGTCGCCACGAAACCGCTGAAAAAATGCGACGTCGTGGACGTCCCGCCCGCGATCCCGCTCACTTTCGTCAGCAGCGCGGATGGCGCAGCGAGATGAAGGAGTTCGAACTGGCTGGCGGCGAACAGCGACAGGACGATCGACATTCCCGCCAGGAACATCGGCTGTTGGAATTGAATGCCCCAGCCGACGCTTGCGCCTGCTGCCTTCATGCCCGCCAGCACGCCCGCAAGAGCTAGGAACGACAGGAGGATGCCGGCCGCCGTCGCTGTGAACCCCCTGCGCACCTGTCTCTTGTCGGCCGTGCTGCCGTGAACGAAGGATAGAAGCTTCAGCGAGAGCACCGGAAATACGCACGGCATCAGGTTCAGGATGAAACCGCCGGCGAGCGCGATGCCGATGAGTGCGAGCAAAGTTGACGGGGTGGACCCCGGCCGGGGATCAACGGACTCCGCCGAGCCTGCTTCCCCACCGGCCTGCAACGCGGGCGATACCGCCAGAACGGACCCGCCGTCGGATACCACCGTGGCGGTCACCGGCCGATTGCGGATGCTGTCAGCCGTCTCGCCTGGCAGATCGACGGTGAGCGTCGCGCGGTTGCCATGATCGAACGTCACGACCGGCTTGTCTCCGCTCAGCGGAGGATCGCTCTCGATAAAGGCGTCGGGTGCGAGAAGAGGCTTGCTTGAGGCGACCTCGATCCGCAACGACGCGGGCCCCGTAGAGGAACGTTCGATGGAGAGAACAGACAGCACGTCGGACGTGGCCCCCGGAACCTTCAAACGCCATGCGTCGATGGCGGCCTGGGATGGACCGCCCGCTCCCGGCTGGATCGTGGCGTCGAGTACTCGCTCGTCGCGGACGCAGATGGTGCTACAGGCGTAAACAGCCAGCTTGAGGCGGATGTGCGTCGCGACGTTTGGGTCGCGAACCTTGATCCTAACCGGAAAGAGTACCTCATGCGTGTACCCGACCGTTTCGAACCCGAGAATGGAGAGCCGGGACGGCGCAGGCCACTGCACCTCCGCCTCGACCAGGTTCGACGAACCGGACCAGTCGAACTCGGTCGGCAGGCCCGCGTCGCCCGGCGATTTCCAGTAAGTTTTCCAACCCGGCCCGAGATTGAGATGGACCCCCAACCATGTCTCGTCTGGGGCCGCCGCCGTCGAACCGCCCACCGTGAGGTCGGCCCTGATATCCGGCTTTTGCGCTGCCGGAGGCGTGAAGGTCTGGCCAAATGCGGCGGATGCGAAGAAGACGAAGACGGCGACGACGGTGAACAATCGGATGTTCGTCCTCATCAGCGCACCTCCGCTGTGATCGACGTCCCGGCTGCGACCGACGAGGTCGAACGCGATTCAGCCTCGGAGAGAACGACGACCTTGGATCCGACGGGCACGCGGTTGAAAAGATCGATCACATCCTGATTCAACAGCCGGATGCATCCGCTCGACACGTTCTTGCCGATGCTTTCCGGCTCGTTGGTGCCGTGGATACGGTAGAGCGTGTCCTTGCCGCCCTGGTAAAGATAGAGAGCCCGCGCTCCCAGCGGGTTCGCGATTCCCGCGGCCATGCCCTGACGGTATTGCTTGAGCTCGGGTTGCCGGGTGACCATGGCAGAAGGCGGGGTCCAGGTCGGCCACTGCGCCTTGCGGCGGATGTCAGCCGTTCCGGTCCATCCGAAGCCCTCGCGTCCCACGCCCACGCCGTAGCGGAGAGCGAAGCCGCCTTCCTGCACCAGATACAGAAATTTGGCATGGGGATCGACGACGACGGTGCCGGCAGGATACCTCGCGGCATAGCGCACGCGCTGCTTGACGAATTTCGGATCGATGGACTCAGCTTCGATCGCGGGGATGCGAACGGCGCCGTCGGTAAGGCCCGCATACTGCGGTTGAGGCGGTGTCGCAAAGGACGCCTGCTGCAACGTCGCCTGGTTGCAGGCAGCCAACAGAACGGTCAATCCGGCCGAGCAAAAGACGCGCATCAACGGATGCGCCGCCGCACGGAATGCGGCTAACGGCGATGTCATGAGATTTCTCCAGGGATTTATGGACGCAATAAGAGCGTCAGCGCGAAGCTGCCGACGTTACGCGCCGATCCGGGGAGGCCTGAACTGAGGAACGCCGATCCATTGCACATGGAGCGTCATGTCGGTGAAGGACGCTAATCCTGCATCGGTATGCAGGGGAGCAAATACTACCGAACTCATTGCTTCGAGTCCGACCATGGCGCCTGCGCTGCACGACGTGACGGCACCCGGGACCATCCGCTGGCAGGGTTTTCCGCCTTTGACGGCGTGATTCTTCAAGAACGCCGTCTGGACAGCGATCTCCGCCTTTGAGACGCCCCGTGCTGACGCGGGCTGCAGGAGGGATGCACACAGGCCCACCATGCAGAGCACGGCCAGCAGCAAACGAGACAAGCTCGTCCGCCGAGGCGCGGTTCCGATGGCATGGGCAGGATTCGGGTGCATTGTTGCTTTCTTCTCTAGCTGGAGCGCGACTGGCAAATCACCAGTCCGTGATGCCTTTGTGTTCCACGCTTGCCAATCACATAAGCATTACCTAATTTAGAAATTACTAATGAGGACAAAGACGATGGTTCCCGATGCCAAGAATCTCGCGGACTTCCAGAAGAACGCGACGGAGGTCGCGGGGATACTGAGCGCGCTCGCCAACGAGCGGCGCCTCATGATCCTCTGCAAGCTGGTAGAATACGGCGAAGCGACGGTGGGCTCTCTTGTCGACGCCGTCGACATAAGCCAGTCGGCATTGTCCCAACACCTTTCGAAGATGCGCGACGAGGGCATCGTCACGTTCCGCAAGGAAAGCCAGACGGTTTGGTACCGCATCGCCGACCCTCGCATCGAAAAGCTGTTCGCGACGCTTCACGACCTGTTCTGCCGCACCGCGCGCAAAGCCCGTAAGCCACGGGGAGCGCTCCGATGACCGAATTCACTCCAGGATCGGCCCTCGCGGGCGGATTGATGATTGGTGCTTCCGCGTCGCTCCTATTGATCCTCAACGGAAGAATCGCAGGCATCAGCGGAATCGTGGCGGGCCTGTTTCAGCGCGACCTCCGAGAGGTCTCATGGCGGGGGGCCTTCGTGGTCGGCGTATTGCTGACGCCCCTCCTCTATGGCGTCATCTTCGGTCCGCTGCCTCCTGTCACGTTCGATGCCTCCGCGGGCGTGATCGTGGTCGCAGGGTTACTCGTCGGCTTCGGCACGCGGCTGGGATCAGGGTGCACCAGCGGCCACGGCGTATGCGGCCTTTCACGCAGATCTCCGAGATCGTTGGTCGCGACCGGCGTCTTCATGATCACCGCCGTCGTTACGGTGCTCGTCACCCGTCACCTGATCGGACAATAGCGATGTTGGCCCTCTCCGCATTCGCCGCCGGACTCCTCTTCGGCCTCGGGCTCAACGTCGCGCAGATGGTGAATCCTGCGAAGGTGCTGGCATTTCTGGACGTCACCGGGTCATGGGATCCGAGCCTCGCTTTGGTGATGGTCGGCGCCATCGCCGCATCCGCTATCGGATACGCCGTGGCGAAACGCCGGGGTATTCCTGTCCTCGGCGACAAATTGGAGATACCGAGTCGCCGGGATTTCGACGCCCGTTTGATAGGAGGCGCCGCCATTTTCGGAGTCGGTTGGGGCCTGGTGGGCCTGTGCCCGGGCCCTGCGGTGGCCACGCTGCCGCTCGGTCTCTGGCAAGTATTGGCGTTCGTCGTCGCCATGCTCGCGGGCATCGGTCTTTGCGCCGCTCTTCCGTCCGGCAAGGCAGGATCTTCTTCGCGCGCGGTCGATGCGTGATGCCGGATGTCGTCACCAGCATGCTCACCCTCGTTTCGGGAGGTGTCGTCGGCATCGTGCTTGGCCTGGTGGGCGGCGGCGGCTCGATCCTCGCAGTGCCTCTGCTGGTCTACGTAGTCGGCGTTAGGTCCCCGCATGTGGCCATCGGCACCAGCGCGGTCGCCGTCGCGGCGAGTGCGGCGGGAAACCTGCTCTCGCACTGGAAAAACGGAAACGTCAAATGGGGTTGCGCCGCCGTCTTCGCGGCGGCGGGCGTCGTTGGCGCCTTCGGCGGTTCGACGGCGGCCAAGGCGGTCGACGGTCAAAGGCTTCTGGCATTGTTCGGACTGGTGATGGTCGTCGTCGGTCTGCTCATGCTGCGGCCCCGGTCCTCGGAAGGCGATCCCGACGTCAGATTGACGACGGAGTCCGCCGGCAAGCTCGCTCCGCTTCTCATCGGCGTAGGATTCACCGTCGGATTGTTCTCGGGGTTCTTCGGGATCGGCGGCGGCTTTCTGATCGTGCCGGGCCTGATGCTGGCGACCGGAATGCCGTTATCGAACGCCATCGGGACGTCGCTGTTCGCCGTGAGCGCTTTCGGCGCGGCAACGGCCGCGAGCTACTCGGTCTCGGGCCTCATCGATTGGCCCATGGCCGGCCTGTTCGTTCTCGGTGGTCTCGCCGGGGGCGTGGTCGGTGTCCGGATCGGGAAGATTCTAGGCGCCCGGAAGCGGGCGCTTACCCTTGTCTTCGCGAGCCTGGTCATCCTGGTTGGAGTCTACGTCGTGGCCAAAGGCTTCGGGCAACCATCGACTGTGGCATGAAAAGAGAAAATGAAATGACGAACGAGAAATCCACCTGCCGCCACGGCTGTCCCGTCGTGACCGGCTTCTTCGAGAAGCGCACGTCGAGCGTCCAGTACGTCGTTGCCGATCCGGAGACGCTGGAATGCGCGATCATCGATCCCGTCCTCGATTTCGATCCGAATTCCGGCGCGACGGCGACGACTTCGGCGGACGCCCTGCTGGCCCACATCGAACGTGAGGGTTACAGGTTGGTCTGGATCCTGGACACACATCCGCACGCCGATCACTTCTCCGCTGCGGGTTATCTCAGATCGAAAACCGGCGTGCCGACTGCGATCGGTGAAAAGGTCGTCGACGTGCAGAAGCTGTGGAAGCGTATCTACAATTATGCCGACACGTTCGCGACCGACGGTTCGCAATGGGACAAGCTCTTCGGCGACGGCGAACGCTTCAGGATCGGCAACCTGGACGTGGAGGTCCTGCTGACGCCGGGCCACACGTTAGCTTCTATCGCCTATCTCGTCGGCGACGCGGGGTTCATCCACGATACGATCTTCATGCCGGACGGCGGTACCGCCCGCGCGGACTTCCCGGGCGGCAGCGCGCGCGCGCTGTGGTCCAGCATTCAGAGGATCATGGCTCTTCCCGACGACACCCGGTTGTTCACGGGCCACGACTACTGTCCCGGCGGACGCAAGAAGCCCCTTTGGGAAAGCACCGTCAAACAGCAACGCGTTGAGAACACCCATTTAACGAAGGCGAAGACCGAGGAAGAGTTCGTCGCGCTGCGCGACGCCCGGGACCGCGAACTTCCGATGCCGAAGCTCATCCTTCACTCTCTTCAGGTAAACATCCAGGGCGGGCGATTGCCGGAACAGGAAGAAAACGGCAAGCGTTACCTGAAGATTCCGCTCGACGCGCTTGAGCCCGCCCCTTGGGACGATTGATCGCACCTCCAAACCTCACAGAATGAAAGGACTCCGTCATGAAAACCGCTAACCAACTTGTGGTTGACGCCAACGGACAGATCGAGACGCTTGCCGCCGAGGAGGCGATCAAGCTCAAGGACGACGGAAACGTCGTCTTCGTCGATCTGCGGGAGCCTGGTGAGGTGGAGAAAGGTTCGCTCACGGGAGCGGTGCACGTCCCACGCGGACTTCTAGAGTTCCAGATCGACCCGGAGAGCCCCTCGCATAATCCAAAGCTTGCCGGAAAAAAGAAGCTGGTGCTGTACTGCGGCTCGGGCGGCCGTTCGGCATTGGCTGCCAGAACTTTGAAGGATATGGGCGTAACGAACGTGGCTCACGTCGCCGGCGGTTTTCCTGCGCTACAGAAGGCTCTAGGCGGGAACAAGCCGTCCTGAAGCGAAGCGGCCCGAAGCTTGGTTACCTTCGCAGAAACCGGCTGAACTGAAAACGCTGCGTGTTGCCGCCGGGAGTCGTATGATCGTGCCGTCGGGAATCTGCCAGTTCGAAGGCTGGTCCAAGCGTCGAGGCAAGCTCATCCGGATCGTAGCGCACGATCGGCAATCCGCTGCACCTTTCGGGGCCGTCCGGAGCAAAAGTCGCGATGATTACGCGACCACCGGGACGTACTGCCTTCTTCAGGCTACTGACGTACGCATCGCGGTCGGTCGGCTCCGTCAAAAAGTGAAAAGCGGCACGATCGTGCCAGAGGTCATACGTACTCGAAGGCTTCCAACTGGTGACATCCGCGACGATCCAGTCGACTGCTTCTCCGGGCCGGTTTCGCTGCCTCAAGAGCTTTTGCGGAGAGGTCGAGTATCGTTACCCGGCGGAAACCCTGCTCGAGCAGGCTATCAACCAGCCGTGAAGCACCGCCCTTGACGTCAATGATGGCTGCGTCGGTCGAGATGCCGGTGGCGGCGATGAGATCGAGCGACGGGGCTGGATTCTCCTGAAACCAGCTCACTTCCTTCTCGGCCTTCGTCGCGTATACGTTCTGCCAATGAGCTTGGCGGTCGGCGTCGTTCACAACTGCTCCCCTTCCTTCTAATTACGGTGCAACGTAGATGGTCCTACCTGAACCCTTCAGCGCCTTCGGCCTTCGTGCCTGCGGCGCTGATGCGCGAGGCACGACGCCAGAAGAACATCAAGGAGGCTGACGTTCCCTCCGTTTGCCTGCTGGATCCGGACGGCGATCTGGTCCGCCATCTTCGCCGGACCGGGCGCGCCAAGCCGTTCGAAGGATGGCCATGCTATCACACCGAACTCGATGTTTTCTGCCTCGCCGGAAGGGATGTCGGCATCGTCGGACGGGCAGTCGGCGCGTCTTTCGCCGTTCTGGTGGCTGAAGAGCTTTTCGCCAGCGGTTGTCGCCTGCTGATCAGCTTAACGTCGTCCGGGCAGATCGTCGCCTCCGGCCCTCCTCCGTACTTCATCATCATCGACCGAGCGCTGCGCGACGAAGGCACAAGCTATCACTATGCTCCACCCTCGGAATATGCGAGCGCATGTCCGCAGTTGCTCGCCGCCGCGGTCGAGGCTGCAAAGCGAGACGGTCCCAGAACCATCAGCGGTTCGACCTGGACCACCGACGCTCCTTTCCGCGAAACCAGCGAAGCCATTCAGGCCGCAGCCGACAAGGGGATCCTCGCGGTCGAAATGGAAGCGGCCGCTCTATACGCCTTCGCCATGGCGACTGGCTGCAAGGTCCTCTGCCTGGCCCATGTGACTAACACGATGGCCCAAAGCGGCGCGGACTTCGAAAAAGGCGAGGACGACGGCACGGTGGATGCACTGGCAGTCCTGGGCAGCATCGTGGGTGCTTTGGCCGAAGGATAGGCGGACATGCCCGGGCGCGCGCCTGCGCGGCCGACGATCTGGGTACTTCCCCGCGGTGCAGCGCCATCGATGACCCATCCTTCGAAACCGGGCAGACGTCGGGAAGATCGCCGAGCCTTCATGGACCTGCCGAACGGCATCGACGATCCGGCTGCGGCTGGAAGCACCTGAACGCCCTGATATCTGGAAGCGCAGATCCGCCTCCGACCGCATCATCTGGCAACCGGGCACTCCAAAGGACGAAGGACTGGTTCCCTCAGATGACATTAGCTGGAGCCAAGGCTCACTCGTTACCTACGCCGACTCCGATCTGAAGCGTCGCGTGAGCAATCCGCTGCGCGGAGGCGACGGTACCATGCCTCTGTTCGTCTTACATGGCACGCGATCGGAGCAGGCGCAGGGAGCCGGTGGGCGCGGGCGACTGCCGACGCCCCGGAACGATGCTGCTCCCGTCGGCAGAGAGCTCGCCAGCGTATGGGAGGCGTCCCAAAGTGGGGGATTGCTGCCCCAGCCTCCATGCCTGCCTAGCCAGGCTGCTGGACGACCTCTGCCAGTATCGCCATTCTCCGCCGTGCAGATGCTCAGCCGCCGCGGTCCATGACCTCACCATCTGGCCCATCGGCTGCCGCAGTAGGCCGATAGCCGTGCACGCCGATGAGGCCTTCCCGTGCAAGTCCAGCGCGCTCCGAACGAGCAAAATCCCGAAAGGAAGCGCCTCCCGCCCGACGATGGGCTGCGCGGAGCGGGCGCCGCTCCGCGGGAGCTACTTACCTGCCCTTCGGGCCGCCCTGATAACGGCCGACATTGCCGCCGACCGATGATGTCGTCGGCAGAGGTGCGGCCGGCGCATAGGCGTCGGATGCGAAGGCCGCACTCGGGTTGGATTGCGCAGGGGCACCGGCTCGGGACATCCTCGCCTCATTCGGCCAATAGCTCTTATCGGTGATGGTCGAGCCGGCGTGCGCCGTCGCCGCTCCGGCAACAAGCGGCAGCACAAGCGAAGTCACAGCGATAAATTTCCTAAACATGGTCCGGCTCCATTCTTTGGAAACGCACCCGACGTGCGCTTCAAGAAGGAGTTCGGTTGATCCGCGCAACGGGTTACAGGATCACGCCGACGTGAAGACCCCTCTCCTCACCACCGCAACAGCCGCGGTCCCAACATTGCCCCCGCGAGGGTGCATAGCGCGATCGTGCCGCCGTACCATACAGCCACGAAAGGCAGCGAATCGTCGGTGCAGTGAAGGGCATAGGCCATCGCGCTGATGCTCCCCGCGACCAGGCCGGCGAACGCGCCTGCCCTGACGAGGTCGGTGGGCGCCGCTCTCCGCGCGGCCCAGATTACCGCGGCGAAGGGAGCGACGGCGATAATCGGTATCGAGACAAGGCATTCGAGCCACTGGTCTCCCATCACCATGCGGTCCCAGTGCGAAGTCGGCGCCATGATCATAACCGCGCCTGCAAGCCCAACGACCGCGACAAACGGCGCCGCCATCAGGGCGGGGGAAACTCTGTATTCGCCCCCCGGCCGCGCAAGCCGCAACAGATAGAGAGCCGACAACGCGAAGACAGTGGTGCTGAACGCAAGCTTTACGGCGACGAAGACCGCCGTCCGGGCCGTCGCCAGGTCGGGCCTCGTCCCGAGCAAGACGATTGCGGCGCAGAGAGCCAATGCTATGCCAACTACCAAAGCGATGCCGAAGCTGCGAACTACAATGCCGCGATCGACGGGGCGGTTGCTTCGGCCCAGCCCGGCTACAAGGTCCTCGGTTTTCATACGTTCGTCTCTCTGCCGATGAGGGTGGCCAATGCCTTCAAACCCCGGTGGATGCTGATCTTCACGTTGGATTCCGACATGCCGTAGCGTGCGGCGGTTTCGGAAACGCTCCGCTCCTCGAGTTTCACGGCTTCGATTGCCTGTCGCGTCCTTTCAGGCAACAAGCTCAGCAGCCGGCCGACGTCGTGCGCGCTCTCGACGGAAACCCGATCATCCGCCGCGATGAGGTCATAATGATCGTCGATCGGGACTTCAGCACGCGAAAAGCGGCTTCGCCGGAGATGGTCGATGAGCTTGTATCGCGCGATCGCATGCACCCAAGGCGTGAGCAGGGTCTCGACGTCATACGTATGACGCTTGAGGTGGATCGCGAGCACGGTTTCCTGCACCAGGTCTTCCGCCTCTTCGGCGCCGCCCCCGCTGCGGGCAAGATGCCGCTTGTAGTAGCCGCGCAGGTGTCGGCTCAGCCTGTCGAGCAAGGCACCGTGCGCGCCCCGGTCGCCGTCCAGGCTGGCCAGCATCAGCGTCTTTAACTCCAGTTCCAAGCTGCTCAAATCCCCTCCACCTTACTTAGTTCGGCTGCGGACGCGATCTGGTTACATTCCCCCGTCGGGCTCGTTGAAATCTTTCGGTACTGCAGGGGCTCTTCCTGCCTTTTCACTGAAGGCCGATAGTGGGCTCTTTTGAATGTGGCGGCTCGAACTCAGTCCAAATGTACCAGCCGATAGCGGCGGTACACAAAATCCAAATCGAGTCAATAGCAACGGCTGCCCCCTTGCTCACGGGACGATCCGCAGCAGCTCTGGCAATGCTGCGATACTCGGCCATCACCTCTGGAGGGATCAAGGACACGACGAGCCAAATTCCGATCGGAACAATAACTAAATCGTCCAGGTATCCGATGACCGGGATGAAGTCCGGAATCAAATCGATTGGAGAAAGCGTATAACTCGCAACAGCCAACGCCAGCGCTTTCGCATACCACGGCACTCGCGGATCACGGGCCGCAAGATAAATCGCATGAACGTCCCGTTTGAGGGACCGCGCCCAGGTTTTCAATCGATCTAACATCGTTGGCTCAAGCTGCCTTAGTTTCAAAAGCCTCTAGTACATCAACGATGGCGTTTCCCAAGCCGCTCGGTGACAGTGGCTGCCATCGCGGCGTTTACGCGAAGCGTCTTATGAACGCGAACGAAATATAGTACACCGCGAACAACGTAACCGTCGATCATCGGCACTGCGATGCGCCCGGCCAGGTCGCGCGCGACGCGGAGGCGCTAATGGACTGGTTGTAGGTCAGCGGACTCCATCTACCGCCACGGTAAATCCAGCCTCCGTGAGGTGTTGCGAAGATGTTGTGGGATGGTCGAAAAAGTTGCTCAAGCGACCAGGAAAGACGTGGTTGTGGGAAGCGGCATGATTGATCGTGTGCGGGATCGTGGCACCTCTATTTCAAGTACGCATGAACGACTTCGATGAGCTCGTCCGCCGCATCCGCATTGAGCGCGCCCGGATTCTTCTTTGGATCGACCAAATGGGTCCGAATGTGGTCCTCGACCACTTCAGCCATCAAGCCGGCGACGGAACCCCGTATGCCCGCGATCATATGCATGATGCGTTCGCATTCGGCTTCCTCTCCCAGCGCGCGCTCGATCGCCTCGACTTGGCCCTTGATCCGACGGACGCGGGCAAGCAGTTTTTTCTTTTCCCTTATGGTATGGCTCATTGCGACAACATAGCCTACCCCCCTATTCTACGCAATCGCCTTGTATTATCCCCCCCGGGGGGATACATGCTTGCCATGGCCAACGATCATGTTCACGTAACGCACGCCGGAATCCTCAAGCGTCTGAAGCGCGCAGAAGGTCACCTTCACAAGGTGATCGAGATGTTCTCGGACGGCCGCCCCTGCCTCGACCTGGCGCAGCAGCTTCATGCCGTCGAGAAAGCCATCAGCGAGGCGAAGAAGACGCTGATCCACGATCACGTCGATCATTGCCTGGACACCGCCGCCAACGGCGGGAAGGCAAAATCGACTGAACGCGTGCTCGCCGAGTTCAAGGCGATCTCGCGCTACCTATGACGGCGACGTAGCCGTTCCTCACCAGCAACCGTCAGTAGTCTCGCATGGCCATCCGACCGATCACCGTCACAGCCTTTGTCCTGGGTGCCGCACTGGCGCTCGGCGCTCCGGCGTTGCAGCGGGTATCCGGTTTCGGGGTTCCGGCGGCCGTCGCGCAGCGGGACGCCAAGCCCGCCGGATCGTCGAACAAGTCCACAGTCGTGGCGATGGACGATGAGCGCATACGCCTTGCTGAGATCGAGCAGCGCAGCGTCGGACCCGCTACGATCGCGAGGCGCCTGGCCGTGCCCGGCACCGTCGTCCCCGATGCCGGCCGCGTAGCACATGTCGCCGTCAAACTGTCGGGCACGGTCGCCGAACTAAGCAAGAATATCGGCGACGACGTCGTCAAGGACGAGATTCTGGCCGTCCTCGAGAGCCGCGAGATTGCCGATGCCAAGAGCGAATATCTGGCGGCCCGGCTGTCGAACGATTTGCAGCAAGATCTGACCGCTCGCGACAAATCGCTTTGGGAGGGACGCGCCGTTCCGGAACAGCAGTACATCCGCTCGCGCAATGCGGCGGCTCAAGTTTCGATGCGTCTCAACATTGCGCGCCAGAAGCTGCTGGCCCTGGGCGTGCGGGCGGATGAAATCGAAGCACTTCCGCAAGCCCCCGACGCCCTGCTGCGCAGCCAGAACGTCCGTGCTCCAATCTCCGGACGGGTCGCGGAACGCCGGGTCGAACTTGGCACGGCCGTCGGTCGCGATAGTCTCGAAACCGAACTCTTCGTCATCGTCGACCTCGGCCGCGTCTGGATCGACCTATCAGTCTCCTCGGCCGATCTGCCTGCGGTCAGGGAGGGACAAGCGGTCAACGTCGCGACGCGTGGTCAACCGGAGGCAGGCACCGCGAAGATCGTCTTCGTGAGCCCACTGCTCGACAAGGATACCCGTACCGCGCGCGTCGTTGCGGCCATCGATAACGCCGACGGCCGCTGGAGACCAGGGTCGTTCGTCACGGCCGCTATCGCCATCGAGGAGCACACCGCTCCCGTGGTCGCGCCGTTCGGCGCCGTCCAAAACGTCGGAGGCCGCAAGGCCGTCTTCGTCCGCACCAGGGAGGGGTTTGAGAAGCGCGACGTCGTCTTGGGCCAGCGCGATGGCCAATCCGTCGAGATCGTCTCGGGCCTTGCGGCCGGCGAGATCATCGCGGTGTCGAACACGTTCTCGCTGAAGGCGGAACTGTCGAAGCCCGGCGAAGAGGACTGAGCGATGATCGAGTGGATCGTTGATTTTTCGGTAAAGCGCCGGTGGCTGGTCCTGCTCGTCACGCTCGCCGCCGCCGCGTCCGGTCTCTGGTCGCTGACTAAGCTGCCGATCGACGCCGTTCCGGACGTGACCAACGTCCAGGTGCAGGTTAATGCCGTCGCGCCGTCGCTTACGCCGGTAGAGATCGAAAAGCAGGTCACCGTCGCGTTGGAGACCGCGCTCGCGGGAATACCGGGACTGGAGTCTACTCGGTCGTTCTCTCGCAACGGCTTTGCGCAGATCACGGCGGTGTTCGCCGACCGCACCAATATCTACTTCGCGCGGCAACTGGTGTCGGAGCGGATCAACGACGCCAAGCCCAGCCTACCGCCGGGCGTCGACGTCAGGATGGGCCCGGTTTCCACGGGGCTCGGCGAGATCTACTGGTGGGCCGTCGAATACGAAAAGCCCGGCACGACCGCCCCCGTCCACGACGGCCAGCCGGGATGGCAGACCGACGGAAGCTACCTGACGCCGGAAGGCGAGCGTCTCACAGGTGAGTTCCAACGGACGGTGTACCTGCGCACGGTGCAGGATTGGATAATACGTCCGCAGATGAAGTCGGTGCCGGGTGTCGCCGGCGCCGATGCCATCGGTGGCTTCGTAAAGCAGTTCCAGGTCCAGCCGGATCCGGCGAAGTTGGTCGGTTACGGCTTGACGTTCGGCCAGGTGATCGCCGCCATCGAGGCCAACAACGTCAGCCGCGGGGCGAACTACATCGAGCAGAACGGAGAAGGTTACGTCGTGCGCGCCGCCGGGCGGGTCGAGAACATGGACGACATCTCCAACATCGTAGTCACCACCCGCGGCGGCATTCCCGTGAGGGTGCGGGACGTTGCCGACGTCGCGATCGGGCGCGAACTGCGCACCGGCAGCGCCAGCGTCGACGGTCGCGAGGTCGTGTTGGGAACAGCGCTGATGCTGATCGGCGGCAACAGCCGGACGGTCGCCGCGGCGGCCGACGTCCGGATCAAGGAAGTCAGCCGTACCCTGCCGCCGGGCATCTATGCGCATACCGTCTTGAATCGGACGCAACTGGTCGACGCGACGATCCATACGGTGGCGAGCAATCTGGCCGAAGGCGCGCTCCTTGTCATAGCCGTCCTCTTTCTGCTGCTGGGCAACATGCGCGCGGCCCTCATCACCGCCTGCGTGATTCCCGTGACGATGCTCATCACCGCTACCGGCATGCTGCAAGGGCGGATCAGCGCCAACCTCATGAGCCTGGGCGCGCTGGACTTCGGCCTGATCGTCGACGGCGCCGTCATCATTGCCGAGAACAGCCTGCGCCATCTCGCCGAACGGCAGCGCGAACTGGGCCGAACCCTATCGCTCGAAGAGCGCCTGTCCACAGTGACGGCTTCGACCTCGGAGATGATCCGTCCGACGGTGTACGGCCAGATCATCATCATCCTGGTGTACGTTCCCCTGCTCGCCTTTACGGGCGTCGAGGGCAAGACGTTCGAGCCGATGGCGCTGACGGTCATGATCGCGCTCGCGACCGCGTTCGTCGTTTCGCTCACCTTCGTGCCGGCCGCCATTGCGATCGCGGTGTCGAAGCCGGTGCGCGAGGACGAGAATTATTTTATCCGCCGGCTGAAGTCCGGATACGCACCCTTGTTGAGCCGCACGATCGCTAGGCCGCTGCCGGTGATGGTGGCGGCCGCGCTGATGTTCGTCGGCGCCGTTCTGTTGTTCGGTCGCCTCGGGCAGGAATTCACGCCAACCCTCGACGAGAAGAACATCGTCATGGAGGTAAAGCGCGTGCCGAGCACTGCGCTGGCGCAATCGCAACGGATGCAGCTTCTGATCGAACGCCAGATCAGCAAATTTCCCGAGGTGGCCTTCGTCTTCTCCCGCACCGGAACGCCGGATCTAGCTGCCGATCCGATGCCTCCGAGTTCGTCCGATACCTACATCATCGTCAGGCCGCAGAACGAGTGGCCTGATCCCGACACCACGAAGGACGACCTGATCAAGCGCATGGAGGCCGAAGCCACCAAGCTTCCGGGCAACAAGGTCGGCTTTTCGCAGCCGATCGAGATGCGGTTCAACGAATTGATCGCAGGGGTGCGCGAGGACCTTGCCGTGAAGGTGTTCGGAGACGACTTCGCGGAGATGCAGCGCACGGCAGCCCGGATCGCCGACGTGCTGCGCAAGGTTGACGGTGCCGAGAGCGTCAAGGTAGAGGAGACGGCGGGCCTCCCCTTCCTTGAGATCAAGATAGACAAGTCCGAGATAGCCCGGCGCGGTCTCAGCCTCGCGTCGGTCCAGGACCTGATCGAGACGGCCGTGGGCGGCCGCGCCGCGGGCCTAGTCTTCGAGGGTGACCGCCGATTCCAGATCATCGTGCGCCTCAACGATGCGCTGCGCAACGATATCTCGGCGCTTGAGGATCTTCCGGTCCCGCTTCCGAACGCCAATCCGAACGTTCCTTCTTCCTCCGTCCCGCTACGAGCGGTGGCCGCGTTCGAGCAGACCGAGGGCGCCAACCAGATCAGCCGCGAAAACGGCAAGCGGCGTGTCGTCGCGACCGCCGAAGTGCGCGGACGCGACATCGGGTCCTTGGTCACGGAGGCGCAAGCCAAGGTCGACGAGCAGGTCAAGCTCCCACCGGGGAGCTTCCTGACCTGGGGCGGACAGTTCGAAAATTTCTCCGTCGCGCGTCAGCGTCTGATGATCGTCGTGCCGGGCTGTTTTCTGCTGATCTATCTTCTCCTGTTCGGTGCGTTGGGCTCGCCGCGTGACGCCCTCATCGTCTTCAGCGCCGTGCCGTTGGCGCTGACCGGCGGCATCGCCGCGCTCTGGCTTCGCGGCATGCCGTTTTCGATTTCCGCGGCGGTCGGATTCATCGCCCTGTCGGGTGTCGCCGTCCTCAACGGCTTGGTGATGCTCACCCAGATCCGGAAATTGATTTTGGAAGGTATCGATACGCGCCTGGCCATCAGCCAAGGCGCCCTCACCCGCTTTCGCCCGGTTATCATGACGGCGCTGGTCGCCTCGCTGGGTTTCGTGCCCATGGCCATCGCGACGGGTACGGGGGCCGAAGTGCAGAAGCCATTGGCGACCGTCGTCATCGGCGGCCTGCTGAGCGCGACGCTACTGACGCTGCTGGTCCTGCCGGCACTCTACTCCTACTTCGCACCTGCCCAAGCACAGACGAAGCCCGACAGTGCATTCATCCCCAGCCGCGCGGCCGAATAGAAACCGAAGGTATGACATGTTGAAGCAAATCCAGGGCTGGTTCGGGATGTCGCCCCAAGGGCAATCGCTGGGACTCGGCCACGGGCCGGGCGATGGCAAGGGTCATGGCCACACGCACGGGTCGATAGATCCCACCATCGCGGCGACGACACGCGGCATCTGGGCGATCAAATGGTCGTTCGTCGTGCTGGCGCTTACCTCGGCCCTGCAGCTGGTGGTCGTGGTGATCTCGGGCAGCGTCGCGCTCCTCGCCGATACTATCCACAACGTCGGGGATGCCGTTACCGCGATTCCACTCTGGATTGCGTTCGTGCTGGCGCGCCGCAAGCCGAGCAAAACCTTCACGTATGGTCTCGGACGCGCCGAAGACCTGGCCGGGGTGGCCATCGTGGCGATCATCCTGTTCAGTGCCGTCTTCGCGGGCTACGAAGCCGTGGACCGTCTTATCCATCCCCAAAGCATCGATTTTATTCCCTGGGTGGTGGCCGCTGGCGTAATCGGATTTCTCGGGAACGAAGCCGTCGCGGTCTTCCGGATCCGGGTCGGACGGGAGATCAACAGCGCGGCGCTCATCGCCGACGGTTATCACGCGCGCACTGATGGCTTCACAAGTCTCGCTGTTGTCGTGGGTGCGGTCGGCGTGTGGCTGGGATTTCCGCTGGCGGACCCGATCGTCGGACTTCTTATCACCATCGCCATCTTCGGCATCGTCTGGCAGTCGTCCAAGGCGGTGTTCGTCCGGATGCTCGACGGCGTCGACCCCGAGGTCACCGACGAAATCAGACACGCTGCCGAGCACGTCGAAGGCGTCCGCGAGGTCCTTGACGTCAAGGCACGCTGGCTGGGACATCGCTTGCACGCGGACATCGGTGTCCGCGTCCATGCCGAAATGCCCGTCGCGGACGCCGACCGTTTGGCGGAAAACCTCCGGCACGAGATGCTTAAGCATATCCCCGCTCTTTCCGTTGCGAATGTCCGAGTATCGTCGAAAACCGTAGGCGCAGCCGAGATGTCCGCTGACCGTAGAGCGCCGGAGACGTTCCAATTTCGCAGCGAACTGGCAGAGGGCGAACTCTCGATCGCGAACACGCCGGCAGGGGAGCGGATGCGACTGACCCTGAGTCGGTCCGCAGCCGGGTTGAACGCGGTGGTGGTGATCGAGCGGGACGGACGGTCCGAGACGCTTGCGCTCTCACCGTTGTCGGGAAACCCCTTGAACTTCGAAAGCGCTTCCGCCCCATCTGAGCCCCATGCGTTCGACGGACAGCTGATCCTGTCGGCGGACGGCAAAAAAGACATTCGGGAGTTTCACACGACGAAGCCGGCAGCCACGGGCATTGGCTCTACTGCGCGCCGCAAGCATGGCCTTCAAGGCCGGTAGAGGCGCGCGCGGCATCCCTCTCTCGCCATACTCGGCGTGCATGTCTGTAGTCCTCGAAGCAGTCGATGCTGCCGCCAAGGTACCCCTTTAGTCTGCCCTGTTGCGGCGCGGGAACAAAATGTCCCGGCGATCGGTCGGGATGCTGCCGGTTGGTGTACAATCTTTGATTGGGCCCGAAGAAGCTTTGAGCGAGAACGCGGCGCATGGTGCAAGCATTCCTTCCGCTCTCCTGAAGCCTGCAGACCAAGACCATGAAAGATGGGCAGAGATGATCATGCACGGGACCAGCCCAGGCACGATTTGATCGACATGCTCTCCCTCGGCGGCGACGGAAGCGTCTCGATCGAGGTCGAGCGTGGAGTCGACGACAATCCGGTGACTGCGGCTCACCCTAAGGCTGCAGCAGCATGGCGCGGAGGACGCCGGTCGAGTTGAGCTTAGATGCTTTGCCGCCGCCGGTGTCGCAGCGACGCAGCTGACGATCATGACGGCTGCAAGCAAACGGTTCGACGAGTACCACGCACGACGGGCAACACATGCCCGACCGCCGCAATCGCCTGTTCAAATGCAATGGATGATATCGGAATTCTCTCCCTCGCATCGGAGCGAATCTTGCCCTTAACGAAACCGCCTGCCATTCCATTGCATTCGGTGGCGGCAAACCGAACCTCTTTGACTGCAATCTATGTCGATCGACGGGATACCGGACTCATTAGACATGTCGATTTCCAAGACGTCCCCTCGCCAAACCTCGCGAAGATTGCCTCTTTTGGAAACAAAAATGCGATGAAGGCAGCCGTTCGGCGAACAAAGTGCATCTCGGTTGAAACACTCTACTTGGTCGAAGTGGATTGCGATAAACTCCACGCCTTCCTTTCCTTTCAGGTATCGCAGGAAGCCCGTTCGAACATTTATTGCGTCGCCTCTGCACAGTAGCTGCGCTGCTTTGAACGCCTTGTGGATAGCCGGTTGAAGTCGTTGCAGCCGCTCGTATGATAACGTGGAGAATTTGCCCTGCGCGATTCCCGACGCGCGCGCGATAGCACCAGTAGAGATCACACACATCATCAGTGCTATGAACAGGCGCAGCATGCAACATTCCTTTGGTCAGACAATTCGGCGGCGCGTGGTCCAGATGGTTTGAAGATGACGCCGAACTCCTTTTCGTTGATCCTCGGAAAGCTCTCCGAAACTTGTCGTACGCCGCCGCCAACCCGCGCTGGGCGGCCACCCGGCCGCCGGAGCCGCTCCGAGCCTACCTGCGCAGGCAGGGGAATTGCATGTGGAAAAAGGCCAATCGGATTCGGTGCTTGTGCTGCGGTCGGTTCGAACGCTTGCACTCGCCATTCGCGCTTCGATTCCGGTTTGTTCTCCTTCCGATTCGGCTGCTCGTTGCGGTGTTGCTGGTGCAGACCCAAGCCAAACAACGCAAGAGACTCGCGAATTTCCACATGCGATAGCCCTGCCTGCGCAGGGAGCCCGGCAAACTTTCAACCGGCTCGCGCGGGGCAGGACGTTCGGACGAATCGCGGCCGATCTTGGACTGCAGTTCCATCAGATCGATGAAGACGTCGGCCTGGCGCCGCAACTCGTCGGCGATCATCGGCGGCTGGCTGGAGATCGTCGAGACGACGGTGACGCAAACGCCGCGGCCTTGCACCGCCTCAACCAGCGAGCGGAAATCCCCATCGCCGGAAAACAGCACCATTTGATCGACATGCTCGGCGATCTCCATCGCATCGACCGCTAATTCGATGTGCATATTGCTCTTGACCTTGCGGCGGCCGCTGGCGTCGATGAATTCCTTGGTTGCCTTGGTCACGACGGTATAGCCGTTGTAATCTAGCCAATCGATCAACGCGCGGACCGACGAATGTTCCTGATCTTCGATGATGGCAGTGTAGTAGAATGCGCGCAGCAACGCTGCGCAGCCCTGGAATTCCTTGAGAAGGCGTTTGTAGTCGACATCAAAGCCAAGTGTCTTGGCGGTGGCATAGAGGTTGGGTCCATCGATAAAGAGCGCGATCCTGTTTTCCAATGCTATTGCTCCTAGATCGTCCGGGCGGGCATTTCAATCGGCCACCCGATTGGTTTTGTCGTATGCGTCTTCCTCATTGAGTCGAGATCCGGAGAACGTAATGTGGGACCCAAGACCGTGCTTGCGTCTTTCCCGCTGGCGACGTTTCAACATGCAGAGATTCCTAAGGGCTCGTTGTTTCTGTATTCTGGACCGCGATGAGCGTCACACCCTAGTGAAGCGTCTGGCACATGTAGGGAGACCGTGGCTACTCCTCTATCGGATTGACAGCCACATCAGCCGCCATCGCGGTTAGCCTCCCGAAGACATCGACGGGCTCGACCCAATACGTGAGGCTGTCAATCCGAGCATTCTTACGCAGGTCGTCGAGCAATTTCGTCACCCACTGCCGCGGCAGCACTGCGACCAGCACGCTAAGCTTCACTCGCCCCCGCACCCGCTCGTTGACGCTTGCTTCCTTGAAGTCGAGGCCGTGGCCATCGCTGACCCATGTCGTGAACCCGCTAATGGGTGGTTCAGCCCTCAGCAAATACTCGACGACAATGTCCTCTCCGCTTGGAGGGAAGGCGAGTGTGAGCTTGCATAAGGACTTGTCCATTCGAGACTCCGGGTGTGCAGTGTGGTTTGGGCCGCCGGGACGCCGAAGCGTCGAAACAGGATAGGCAGGAGAACCAGCGTTAAGGCCGTTGAGGTGACGAGGCCGCCGATGACTACGATCGCGAGCGGCTTTTGGATTTCCGAGCCAGGTCCGTCTGCGAACAGCAGCGGCACCAGCCCGAAGGCGGCGATGCTGGCCGTCATGAGAACCGGCCGAAGCCGCCGGACCGAGCCTTCATAGATGGCCCGATCTAACGGAAGCCCGCTGTCCAGCAACTGATTGAAATAACTGACCAGAACCAGCCCGTTGAGCACGGCGATGCCGAGCAGCGCGATAAAGCCGACGGAAGCCGGCACCGACAGATATGCGCCGGAGACCCACAGGGCCAGCATGCCTCCCACTAATGCAAAGGGCACGTTGGCAAGAATGAGCAGTGACTGGCGCATGGAGCGCAGCGTTGCGAAAAGCACAACGAGGATGAGACCCAGCGCGATCGGGATGACGATCGCAAGCCGGGTTGCCGCGCGGCGCTGGTTCTCGAACTGGCCGCCCCAGACCAGCCGGTATCCTGACGGAAGCTGGACCTTCTCAGCAACCGCCTTCTGTGCATCCTGGACGAAACCGACAAGGTCGCGGCCCGACACGTAGCCCTGCACGATGGCAAAGCGGGACGCGTTTTCACGGTCGATCTTGACGGCGCCAGCCTTACGTCCGATGCGCGCAACATCCCCGATCCGCACCAGGCCGCCGTCGCCGGCCGCGAGTTGCATCCGGCTGAACAGCTCGGGCGTGTCGCGAACCGCCTCCGGCCCGCGGACCACGATGTTGGTCCGCCGCCGCGGTTCTGCGACAATCCCGGCAGTGCCACCTTCAAGCAGCGTGCGCAGTTCATCCTGAATGCCGGTGACCGACAAACCGACCCTGCCTGCCGCCATGCGGTCAACGTCGATCTGCAAATAATCGACCTTGTCGTTCGAGACCGTCGATACCTCGGTTGCGCCAGGGACGCTTCGAAGAGTCGATTGGATTTGACCTGCCAACTCGGACAACACCTTGAGATCAGGTCCGAAAATTTTGATCGCAAGATCGCCACGGGCGCCGGTCAGCATTTCCGATGTGCGCATCTCAATGGGCTGCGTAAACGCGAATTCCATCCCCGGCAGATCGGCCACCGCTTCCCGAATACGCGCGACCAGCCGGTCCTTGTCGGGCTCGCGCCACTGGGCTTTCGGCTTCAGGACGAGAAAGGCGTCGGTCTCATTAGGACCCATCGGGTCGAGGCCCAACTCGTCAGAGCCGACACGCGAGATCACGCGATCGATCTCAGGCACCTTTGCGAGCAGGGTGCGCTGGATCAGGAGATCGGCGTCGATGCTGGCCTTGAGATTGATCGACGGTAGCTTGATGGTTTGCACAATGACGGAGCCCTCGTCCATGCTGGGCATAAATGTCTTGCCGACGGCTCCATACGCCACCACGGCAAGGCCAATCCCGCCGAGAGCAATGAGGTAGACCGGCAGCGGATGAGCGAGGCAGCTTCTGAGCAGCGGACCATAGCCACGGGTCAGCAGCCGCATCAGCAACGGCTCGCCATGGTTGCCGCCGCGCAGCAGAAAGGACGAGAGCACCGGGATCAGCGTCAGCGACAGAACCAGGGAGCCGCTGAGGGCGAAGATGATCGTCAATGCGACCGGAGCGAACAGTTTGCCTTCCAGGCCCTGCAGCGACAGCAGCGGTAGAAACACGAGACAAATGATGAAGATGCCCGACGCGACCGGAATCGCGACTTCGCTGGCCGCCTGGTAAATCTGATGCAGCAACGGCACTTTTCCGTCGCCCGGATCATGATTGAGACGCTCGACCGCGTTTTCAACGACAACGACCGCGGCATCCACGATGAGGCCGAGCGCGATGGCGAGGCCGCCGAGGCTCATTAGGTTGGCGGACATCCCGAACGCCTGCATCATGATGAAGGTGACGAGCGCCGCAAACGGCAGCGTTACGGCGACAACGAGCGCCGCTCTGAGATTTCCCAGAAAGGCGAGCAGCAGCAGAACGACGAGGACGGTTGCCTCAATGAGAGCCTTCTTGACCGTTCCAACGGCGCTCTGGACAAGATCCGAACGGTCATAGAACGGTTCGAGCCGAACGCCTTCAGGCAAACTTGGCTTTAACTCGTCGAGCCGCTGGCGGACAGCCTTGACGAGCGCATTGGCGTCAGCCCCTCTGAGTGACAACACGAGTCCTTCGACCGCCTCGCCTGTCCCGTCTTTCGTAACCGCGCCATAGCGCGTGAGGCTGCCGATATGGACGCTGGCCACATCATGCACCCTGAGGATTTTCCCGCGTTCGGATTTGAGCACGATCTGCTCGAGGTCGTGCGGGGTCTGGATTGCGCCTTCAGCGCGCACCACCAGCGCTTTTTCACCCTCGCCTAGGCGGCCCGCGCCGTCATTGCGATTGTTGGCCTGAATCGTCGCGATCAGCTTTGAGACGTCGAGTCCGGCGGCGGCCAACGCCGCGCTATCCGGCGTCACCTCGAAGGTCTTTACCAGACCGCCCAACGCGTTGACGTCGGCGACGCCCGGAATTGTTCTCAGCGCCGGCCGTATGGTCCAATCCAGCAGGGTGCGGCGCTCTTCAAACGAAAGGCCGCCTCCTTCGATCGTGAACATGAACACGTCGGACAGCGGCGTCGAGATCGGCGCGAGGCCCCCGGAGACGTTGGCCGGCAAATCACCGCGCACGCCGGCCAGCCGTTCAGCGACCTGTTGGCGCGCCCAATAAATGTCGGTCCCGTCGACAAAATCGATAGTGATATCCGCGATGGCATATTTAGCGGACGCACGCAGAATGGTCTGGCGCGGAATGCCGAGCAGTTCCATTTCCAGCGGGGTGATGACCCGGGTCTCCACCTCTTCGGGCGTCATGCCCGGCGCCTTTAGGATGATCTTCGCTTGAACCGGCGCGATGTTGGGGAAGGCGTCGATCGGGATGTTTTGAAACGCGTAGCCGCCGGCGCCGGCGATGAGCACCGCGACCAACAGGACGAAAACGCGCTGGGTCAGGGCGAACTCGATTAAGCGGCGCAGCATGCTCACTCCCTGGGAATGAGGTTTTCAAGCAGCGAAAGGCCGCTTGCCGCAACCATCTGTCCCGGCGTCAGATCGCCTTCGACCGTGGCAGCCGACGTCGTTTTTCCCCTAAGCTTAACGGGCACCACGTTAAACCCGGTTTCATTGCGCACGAAGACGGCATTGCTCTCGCCTATCCAGACGACCGACGTCGCCGGCACGTCGAGACCGCCCGAAGCAGAGGGACGAATGATGCTCACCGCGATCATCTGTCCGGCAACGAGGCCGGATCGCGGCGGTACCTCGGCAAGCATTGTCGCCGACCGCGTCATGCGGTCGAGCGCCCGCCCGATCGAGATCACCTTGCCGATCGGTCCGTCCGCGACCTGCACGCGGTCACCCGGATGGATGCGGCCAATGAGGTCGGCCGGCACTTGCGCTTCAAGCCAGAGTTGCTCGCTGGTGTCGATCACGACCGCCGCCCCCATAGCATCGAGCTTTTCCCCTGGCAGCACCCGCGTTTCCACCACCCGGCCGTCGGCGGGGGCTGGCAATGTGTAGTTCCCGAAGGCTCCCTGCGAGATGCCTCCGATTGCGACGAGTCGTTTTTGGTCGTCGGTCAGCGCACGAATTTTGGCGGCTTGGGCCTCCGCCTCCTCGGCCTTAACCGGAGCCGCGACGTCCTTGTCGACCAGCCTGCGGAAGCGCGTCGCGACCGTTTCCGCCATTTGCAGCTCGGCCTCCGACTGATTGAGCCTGCTCATGGCTTCGAGGAATTCGCGGCTGGCAACGGTAACGAGTGGCTCTCCTTTCTTGACGGCCTGGCCCGGCAGAACGTGCATCTGCGTGACCGTTCCAGCGAAAGGCGCCGCGGCGACAAGGCGCGCGTTGGTTGCCGGAACGACCGTGGCCGGAAGCAGGGCGACCGCTTCGGTTTGGGCGGACTGAACTTTCTGAAGCTGAATTTCGAGGCGATCCACCTGCGCCTGGGTGACGGCAAGCTCTTTGGCGCCGGCGCGCGTCCCCAGAGGCATAAGCGACAGAAGGACCACCAGATATTTCAGCCGCGAGCAGCGCATGCAACCGTCTCCATCGTCGGAACCTGATCTATTGGCCCAGTCTCTGGCATGCGTATCTGAAAGGAAGCTGAAGGCGCTCCGGGCTGGCCGGCATGGCATGTTCAGGTTCATGTCAGCTTGTCTGTGATAGGATAGGGGCCGGAATTCAAGGAGGCACTCAATCCGTATTCTTCTGATCGAAGACGATGACGAGATCGCCCGGCGTCTGGTCGCCGGCTTGACGGCGGGCGGCTTCGTGGTTGAGCGCGCGGCCGATGGCCCTGACGGGCATGCATTGGGGGCAACCGAGCCCTACGACGCCGCCGTACTGGACCTCGGCCTCCCCGGAATGCAGGGCCTGGATGTCTTGCGACGATGGCGCGCGGCCAACCGCAAACTTCCCGTCCTCATTCTTACCGCGCGCGGGACGTGGGCTGAGAAGGTAGACGGCCTCAACGCCGGCGCCGACGACTACATCACCAAGCCGTTCCATATTCCCGAAGTGGCGGCGCGGCTTCGAGCACTCATCCGGCGCACGTCCGGGCTTGCGAACCCGTTGCTCGAGCATCGCGGCATTTCGCTCGACCCGGTCTCGAGTCGCGTCACGCGCGACGGCGAACCGGTCGAGCTGACCGCGAGCGAATTCCGCATGCTAAACTGTTTTCTGCACCGGATCGGCCGGGTGATCTCGCAGCAAGAGCTCATCGATCACCTCTACGCACTCGAAGATAGCCGCGAGTCCAATACCATTGAGGTGTACGTCAGCCGGCTGCGGCGCAAGCTCGGACCCAATCTCATCAAGACTGTCCGCGGTCTCGGATATCGAATGGAGTAATGGGAACGCATGACGAGCCTTAAAGGCCGCTTGATCGGCGTTGCTGTCGTCTGGATTCTCGTTGGGGTCCTCGTATCCGGGGTCGCACTGTCGACAGTCTTCAAGACGCATGTCACCCAACAGTTTTACGAGGAGCTCTATGTCCATTTGGACGAACTGCAGGGTCTTGTAACCGTCACGTCGTCGGGTCCGCACCTGCAGCGTCCGTTGAGCGATCCGCGCTATGACGTGCCTCTCTCCGGCTATTATTGGGAGGTCCAGAAGCCGGGACGCATTGTTGCCAGCTCCACTTCGTTGCAAGGCGGCGTGCTGCTGGGCATCCCCCCTGACGACCCGCCGGATGGTACCGTTCATACCCACATGATCGACGGCCCGACCGGGAAGGTTCTCGTCGCCGAGCGTGTGCACCGGTACAACCCTTCGGACCCGCCACTGCGCTTCATCATAGGGACCGACCGCCGCCATCTGGAAAGCGTTCTTCAAGGCTTCAACAGCACGCTGGCCTGGTCGATGGGCGCCTTCGCCGGTTCGATGATCATTGCCGCGAGCGGACTCATTCTGTTCGCATTGCGGCCCTTGAACTATCTTCGTACTGCCCTGAACAGGGTACGGTCCGGAAGCGAAAAGAAATTGCAAGGCAACTTCCCGCAGGAGGTGCAGCCCTTGGTCGACGAGTTGAATGCCATGCTGAGGTCGATGACCGAGCTAATGATCCGGGCGCGGGCGCAGGCGGGAAACTTGGCTCACGGTCTCAAGACGCCCCTCGCGATCCTCACTGACGAGGCCTACCGCATCGAGGACAAAGGCTTGCCGCAGTCCTCGGTGATCATCCTCGATCAGTGCAGGCGAATGCAGACACAGATCGACTACCAGATCGCCCGCGCCCGGGCAGTTGCGATGCACTCGGTTCCCGGAACGCTCACGTCTGTCGGCAAGGCCGGCGCGGAAGTGACCAGCGCCCTTTCGCGGCTCTACCAACCCAAAGGGATCGTGATCGAGAACGACATTCCGTCGACCGTGACGGCGGCATGCGACGCCCAAGACCTCAACGAGATGTTGGCAAACCTGGTCGACAATGCGTGCAAGCACGCAAAGGGACGCGTGCTGCTGTCTTGTGCCGAGGAATCGCCACAGCACACCGTTCGTGTTGTGGTCGAGGATGATGGACCCGGACTACCGCCGGAAGCCTTCGAGGTGGTCTTCAATGTCGGTGAGCGCTGGGACAGTGAGGCTCCTGGTTCTGGACTTGGCCTTTCGATCGTGCGCGATCTCGTGCGACTTTACGGCGGCGATATCGCTCTCGATACCTCGTCGCTCGGCGGGCTCAAAGTTGTTCTTGATCTCCCTCGCTTCCGAACTCTTGATGATCGAGTCAGCTGACCTTTCCGAAGCATACTATTGGCCAACCGGCTGATCCCGCTCAATGATCTTGTATCTTCAAGTCTCGGTCGATGCCTCGAACGACGTCGTTCAGTTTAGATCGGACCGATGGGTTTCTGATCCTGATCGGCAAGGAGCGAGGGGTCGATTCATGCCGGCGACGAACGAGCGCACGTCGACGATGCTACGGGACGCAACAACTCGTGCACAAAAGCGTCGTCTTCGGGAGTACAGATACTCGCTGCCGCTGCGTCCGAAAGCGATGTCCATCTTGGCGTCAGAACCATCGGATCGGTCCGAGCGGCCGTTGCCTACGAACAGCGCGTAGTCGCCGAAGCTCTTAAGAGTGGTGCCGCCTTTGCCGGTATCCCCTCCACGGTGACGGCCTGACTTATTCCTCCTGCGTATCTCCATTCAGTTGAGCGCCCCAGTGTAAGTCGACCCGAAGTCCGGACCGAACTTTTACTGGGTTGCAAACACCACCTCGCGAACGACGTTCCTGCGAATCGGAGTTGCTCCTTGTTTTTGTCGCGTTAGAGTGGCACCTAGCCTTCCAAATACAGCCCCCAACTACCGCGGCATGCGCCGCGACGCCGGCCCGCTGAGGAGCCTACGGATCGTAGCGGAATTGGTCGTTTTCTTCGGTCATTTTGGACAGTTGCCCGGCCCCAACAGCCGCAGCTGGGGTTCCTATGCACCAACATCGACCGGGAAGAAGAACCCGCGTTGAGCGCGAATGGCGATGCGGCCAGCCGACGACACCGCAAACTGCTCTTCACGTGTCGAGACGTTGGACACCAATTTGACACCGTGCCTTCTCCTCACCGGCGTTATACCAGCCGACATCCTTGATGCTCATCCTTGGCTCGTTACATCACCGTTATGTGGGAACGCTTTCATACTTCAGAATGGCTTACGGCTCAGCCCGAGCCTCTCCTTTCGGCAACTTGAGCCCCGAAGGTAGACCCTTGTCGACCTCCTTCGACCAAGCCCGATAGTAGGCGACCATCGTCATGATCCAAAGACCCGCGGCACCGACCAGGAGCTGGGCCACTACTCCCACTGACCCGAAATCCAGCACGAAGTGCGCGATGAAGGACAGGAACAGGCCAACGCAAAAGACAGGCAGCGACTGCTGACCGCATCTAATCATCGGCTTGAAGATTGGCCATTTCAGCCCCGGCCAATCGACCGGAATGAGCGAGACGACGATGAACATCAGGCTCACCAAATGGATCACCCGGTAAGGCGCGAGATTCGTCTTGTCGTTCGGAATAAATGTCTCTGCGATCGCGTCAGGAACGAACTGCCGCAATTCGGGAATCCGCTCAGCCAGCGTAATGGCGAGAGCAAACAGGACGAAGCCGATACTCAGGACGTAAAGGCTGCGAAACTGCAGAAGCCCTCGATTTGCCGCAGCTCCTCCGAGTGCCAGCCAGGCTCCGAAAACAAAGAGCAGCTGCCAGGTAATCGGATTGAAGTACCACACGCCCGCAGGATAGGAGGCAAAATTCCAGCCGTAATGGCGAGCAGCCAGATACAGGCCGATAGATCCGATCATCACCGCATTGCGCCATCGCAACATGAACCAAAGGAAGATCGGGAACGCGGCCATCAGCACGATGTAGAGCGGCAGAACATCGAGATTAAGCGGCTTGAACTTGAGCAGGAGACCTTGCAAGAGAGTCTCGACGGGCACGTTCATCAGGGGCGTGACGTTGAATTGATCCATCAGATGCGGATCGTCGAACTTATGCGAAAGATAGTGAACCGCAGTGAGGTAAAAAATGAAGATCAGCAAATGGGCAACGTAGAGTTGCCAGACCCGGCGCAACACTCTGGTAGCACCGATGACGAAGCCCCGCTCCATCATCATCTTGCCGAAAACAAGCGTCGCCGTGTAGCCGGAAATCAGCACGAAGAGATCGGCTCCATCGCTAAAGCCGTAGTTTCGCGTCGTGAACCATGCGAGTACGCTGTCAGGAATGTGCCCTAGGAAGATCAGCCAATTTGCCAGACCTCGAAATAGGTCCAGACGGACGTCGCGCTGGGACCTGGGCAGCACGGATCGGACGGCGATTACGTCTCGAATCCGGCGCCATACAGGCCTTAGGGCCCAACCGGCCGTACCGCCAAAGGTCTCGTCAGCCAACGTCTCTTTCTCCATTTCTTAATGATGAGTTTCCGCGCCTTCGAATGGAACGATTAGATTGCACTTATCCACTACGCCGGTCCGCTCAACGAGACCCTGTGGGCGATGAGGCAGCTGAGAGCCATGGTCAATACAGCGGTGAGGTTAGTGTGGGCCGACCCTTCGATCTAGCAACAATCGCTGACCTCCGGTACGGCGGACGATAAATTCCCGCTGCGGTGAGCATTAGCAGCTTGGATTCGAAGTCTTAGTGCTTGGCGATCTTGACGAAACAATCAAGGTCGAGGCTTCGCTGAACTAACGTCGCAAAGGCACCTTAAGGAATTGCGATACTGAGAAGAGGCGATCCCGCCGCGTGCAGAATCGCCTCAGTCCAGTCACTGTTACTTTGGACCGATGTGGTGGGGTTCACGCGGGCCGCCGCTGTAATGATGGCTCCCGCGCGGACCGGATTTCTTCGAGCCCGTCTTCTGCTTCTTGGAGCCAATGTGATGCGGAACCTCGGACTTGGGTCCACCAGAGTAGTGGTGGCTGCCGCCCTTTCCTTCTCCAGAACTCGTCTGCGCCATCGCAGGGAACGCAACGAAGGACATGGCACTCGCGGCAACTAACAGTTTACAGATATTCATTTCTCTTCCTCCTAATTGACCGAATAGGTCCAGAAAAATCAAACCACGCATGTGATCCGATAGCAATCAACCCGATGCTGGCATCCGGATTCATGCCCCTCTTCATGTCCGCGTTGATCTTTTCCATCGACTTCATCTAGGCCTGACTGGCATCGTCGGCGAAAGATGGCATCGACAGCGAAAACGCGATCAGGGCGTACGCCGTGGACGTCTTCGGAAGATTTCGCATCACACATTCTCCGTTGGTCGAAAGCACGCTGGTTGATTGAAAGCACGCTCACAAACGACCGTTGAAAACGATTGTTCCGCGACTTCGAAGACAACGGAACGCATGACTCAACTGGTGTTCATGCGCGCACCAGCACGCGCTGTCGACCGGACCTCGCCAGGTTTTCACGGTGTTTGGGTGCTCAAGACATCTGCGCTACGAAGGAACTCCTGCATTAACATTGAATGTAACCACCGCAGCGTCGCGGTAGCGAACGGCAATCCGGGCTGCCGCAGACGGGACGATCCTCGCGCCGCTCGCTTCTCCAATCTCGACCCGAACTCCAGCGCCATGCGAAGAGGCGGCGTCACGACGCCGGACGCTTCGGCCCCTATTTTCCTTTCTGCATCTTCGTGATCGTGATGCCGGCGGTGGCCCGCTCGGCTTCGAACTGGACCTTGTCGCCCACCTTCACGTGCTTGAGCATCGAAGGATCCTGGACGCGGAACACCATCGTCATTCCGTCCTCGTTCATATCGAGGTTCTTGATGGGACCATGCTTGAGGGTGATTTTCCCGGTGGCTTCGTCGATCTTCTTGACTTCGCCGTTAACCATCGCTGTTTGCGCTAATGCGCCAGCGGACGGCCACGCGAGCGACAGCGCGAGAGCGGTAATTACGAACTTATTTGCCTTCATCTTGAACTTCCTTTGTTCGGTTTGATCTGTGCTAACCCCATTGATGCCCCACCCTTCTTGTTTCGCACCTCGTTAGCGAGCGACCTCCGGTCACTTGGACTTTTGCATCTTAGTGATAGTCACTCCTTCCGAGGCGCGCTCGGCTTCGAATTTGACTTTGTCGCCTACCTTCAAGTTCTTGAGCATGTCTGGATCGTTGACACGCAGGACCATTGTCATTGCGTCCATCTCGAGGTTTTTGATCGGTCCGTGCTTGAGCGTGATTTTTGCGGCGGCAGCATCGATCTTTTTGACCTCGCCCTGGACCATGGCGTTCTGCGCGAATGCAGCCGCGGAGGTCAGCATCGAGGCAAGGACGACGGCAATCTTCAGATTTCTCATATGAATCCTTGTTCCTATGGAGGTTAGGTCACGTGGGCTACTTCACGGTCACAGTGCCGATCATGCCGGACTTCCGATGCCCCGGAATCAGACACGCATACTCGAACTGGCCGGTTTTGGAGAACTTCCAGACGATCTCATCCGCCTTCTTCGGCTCGAGCCGCTTTGCGTTCGGATCGTCGTGCTCCATGTCGGGATTCTTTTTCATGGCTTCGGCGTGCTTGAGATTCTCGCCGGTCGTGGCAAGGACGAATTCGTGCTCGAGTTCACCGTTGTTGCGCAGGACAAACTTGATCTGTTCGCCCTTCTTCACATCGATCTTCATAGGCATGAACATCATCTTTCCGTCGGTTTCGCCCATCGTGACCTGCACGATGCGCGCCGGCTCCTTCGGATCGCCGGGTTCGCCAGCCGAAAAAGATTCGTCGTGGCTGTGGCCCTTAGGACCCTCGCCTGCCCACGCGATGGCGGAGATGGACGTCACGGCAGCGAGCGTGATCAAAGAGATCGTGGCTTGTTTCATTGTCTTGTTCCTCTGTTGTTGGGTGAAGCGGCGTTAGCTCCGAAAAACTACATGCCTTTCATTCCCTTCATGCCTTTCATTGCCTTCATGTCGCCGTCCTTCGGCGTGCCCGCCGGTTTGTCCTTGCGCATGGGTTGCTCCCAAGGAGCGTCGACTTCAAAAGCGACGGTCCCGGCAGGATATTTGTAGGGACCAGGATCTTTGTAGTCGTCCCGCGCCAACCCTTCTCGGATCTTCATGACCGTGAACATGCCGCCCATCTCGATCGGGCCGAATTGGCCGGAGCCCGTCATCATGGGCAACGTGTTATCCGGTGCGGGCATTTCCATCTCGCCCATGGCCATCCCGGTCGATCCCATCACCATGGCGTCCGGAGCAAGCCTGCCGACGGCCCTGGCAAGGTCCTTCTTCGAAACTCCGATCAAGTTCCTGATGTTGTGGCCCATCGCATTCATGGTGTGATGCGACTTGTGGCAGTGAAACGCCCAGTCGCCTGGATTGTCCGCGAGAACATCGAATGCGCGGATGGCACCGACAGGAACATCGATCGTGGTTTCCGGCCATTGCGCGCTTTCTGGAACCCACCCGCCGTCGGTGCAGCTAACCGCGAAGTTGTGGCCGTGAAGATGAATCGGATGATTGGTCATGGTGAGATTGCCGATGCGCACGCGCACGCGATCGCCGAGCCGCACGGCCATGGGATCGATGCCGGGAAACACACGGCTGTTCCAGGTCCACATGTTGAAATTCGTCATTTCCGACACCTTCGGCAGATAGGTGCCGGGATCGATGTCGTAGGTGCTCATGATGAACACGAAGTCGCGGTCGACCGGCCGGAATGCCGGATCGCGCGGATGCACGACGATCATGCCCATCATACCCATCGCCATCTGGACCATTTCGTCCGAGTGCGGATGATACATAAACGTTCCGCTGTGCTTCATCTGGAATTCGTAGACGAAAGTCTTGCCCGGTGGAATGTGGGGTTGGTTGAGTCCACCGACGCCATCCATGCCGTTAGGCAAAAGCACACCGTGCCAATGGACCGTCGTCTGTTCGGGCAGTTTGTTCGTGACGAAAATGCGCAGCTTGTCGCCTTCGACAGCCTCGATCGTCGGGCCCGGCGATTGACCGTTATATCCCCATAGGTGCACCTTCATCCCTGGGGAAAATTCACGTACGACCGGCTCTGCGACGAGATGGAATTCCTTCCACTCGCCGTTCATCCGCCACGGCAGCGTCCAACCGTTCAACGTGACGACCGGACGATAGTCGGGTCCGCTCGACGGCCGCAGCGGCGGCTGCATCGTCGCCTTCTCCATGATCGGCGCTTCGGGAATATTGGCTGCCTGCACGCGACCGCTCACTGCGGTCGCGCTCACCAGCGCGGCAGTACCTAGAAAGCCTCTACGGGACAACATGGCTCTTCTCCTTAAGTTGTCAGCCGCCCGCCCTGGCGGTCTTCGAGGAACGGTTTTGCGGTTGAGTGTCGGGGCGACCACCACCGTTGACGACGGTCTGCAGTTCGGCTTGGGCCAGCCAGAAGTCACGCTTCGCTTCGATCGCCGCGCGCTGTGCGGCGATCCGCTGCCTTGCTTCCGTCAGCAGCGCAAACACGTCGTCCTGCATGCTCGAGAAACGAAGCTGCATCTCGTCCGAGATGATCTGTCGAAGCGGCAAGACTTCGCGCTGGTAGTGCCCGGCGATGTCGTAGGTGGAACGGTATACTTTGTAGGCATCGCGCGCCTCGGACCGAACGTTCACGGCTTTTTCGGTCAAAAGGTTGAAGGCCAGATTGTAGGTTTCGACCGCCTGCCGGACGCGGACCTCTCCGCCGTCGAATATTGGAATCTGAAACTGCAGATCGAGTCCGCGCTCGGTGACCGCACCGCCTGCATCGGTCGTTCTCTTGTGGATTCCCGCTAGATCGAGCAGCGTAACGAAGCGGCTCGCTTCGGTGAGTTGAAGAGATTTGGCGAGAGCGTCGAGTTCGAGGCGCGCGATCTGAAGATCGACACGGCGTTCAACCGCATCGACCTCGATGCGCGGCAGAGGTTGCGGGCGGCGGGGCATTGCCGGAAGCCGCGCCGGAACGCGGAAGCCGAGATCGCCGTCCCACAATCCCAGCAGGCGGATCAGGCGCTCTCGCGAACTGGCGGCCTCCTGACGCAGCAGTGCAAGCTCCGCGGTGACTTCGGCATAGAACACCTGTTCCCGCGCCTGGTCGAGTTTGTTTAGCGCGCCTGTCTGCCCCAACTTCAGCGCGAGCTGGGCGGTGGACTCCGCGGTCGATTTGGCATCGGTCAACAGCCCGACCAATTCGTTGGCGGCGACTGCGCGGAAGTAGGCAAGCCGTACTTCGGCCGCGAGTCGAAGCGTTTCCTCCGCCGCTCGGAGTTGCGCCTGGAGAAAACGTTGCCGGGCGATTTCCGAGCGGAACGGCAATGTCGCCAACGCAAGAATGTCACCGGCGATCCGACGCTCGATCTCGACCACGCCAGAACCGGCGATGCGCGAGATCGAGAAGACCGGATTGGGCGGCAGGCTCTCCTGGACGAGATCTGTCTCCGCCAGCGCGAGTTCGTTGTACGATGCTTGCAGGCCGCGGTTGTTAAGCAGTGCTATCTGAACCGCAGTGTCCACCGTCAGGCCGCGGCGGAGCAGGCCCTGAACGGCATTCTGCGCCCATGCCGCGTCGTCCGCCGTGCGGATGGAAACTACCTCCTTGTGAATGGTCTCGCCGGCGAGGTTGGCGACAACCGTCATGCCCCCGTCCGGGGAAAATGTCGCGCATCCTGAAAGAAGCAAGGCGGAAAGAAGCACGGCCGCTGCTGAACCGATCTTCGATCGGCTTGCCGCGTCGTTTGAAATCTCGGGATTCTTGTGCATCGGTCGCTCCTACCGGCCGGACTTCGGCGCCGGGGCGACGCGGTCGTTCTGTTCGCGCCACGACGACGGCGCAGTGGGACGAAGGCTGGTGTAGGGAGCGACGGTGGAGCGGTAACCCACGGCCGCGACCCTCGCGTTCGGATCCGTGGGATCGGCGCCCGCCAACGGCACCGCCGTCTGCACGCACCCGCCCAACGCGAGCGCCGTGGCGGCCGTTCCTGCTATCGTTCGAAATCTATTGCCAAATAACTTCTCCACCACCGACCGAACGGCGGCGAGAATCGCCCCAAGCTGCGCAAGCATGTTGTTTTCCTGAACTGACGATTGACCACAGGCGCGCGGCCCCTTGACGGGGTCGGCACCGCGTAGCTTCGATCAGGTCAGGTAATGGGGGGACGATAGAGCCGAGGGGGAGCGTTGTCGGCGACGTTCCGGTAGCCTTCGACCTCGCAAAGCGCGGTCGGAGCGGAAGGCTTGACGATGTCGGCGACCGTCGCCGGAATAGCGGTAACGCACATCAGCCCGCAGCACTGCCCGCCGGATGAATGCGGAGCTTTTCCGGGAGCAGACTCCGAATTCGATGCCACGGACATCGAATGGTCATGCCCCGTTGACTTACCATGCGCCGCGGCGTGATCATGGGCATGACCGTCGGCATGCACGTGCTGCGGCTCGGAATGAACATGAACCATTCCTGGACCGTGATTCGGGTCCGTCAGGCAGCGGGCCGGAGCGTGAACGCCGGGCACCGCGTAGGAGATCGTCGGCGCCAATACGCAAAGCAGATAGGCAAGGGCTATCAGCCACCCTGCCCTCAATCGCTTCGCTCTGGTCAACCGGACGAGCATGCAGACATCAATACCTTTTCGTACCAAGATTCGGGACCATAGCGGTGAAGCCTCGATCCGCCAAGATGGAACTTGTAGTACCGCTCATCGGTCCGCCCGGCCAATGACGGCCATCAATTCGGTGATCTTCTTTCGCTGGTCTACTTTATCGCCGCTTGCGATGGCGTGTTCGACGCAGTGGGAGACGTGGTCCTTCAGGACTTCCTCCTCGACACGCCGCAGCGCGGCACGGACCGCCGAAATCTGCGTGACGATGTCGATGCAGTAGCGCTCCTCCTCCACCATCCTGGAGAGACCGCGCACCTGGCCTTCGATCCGGCTTAGGCGTTTGTGACAGGAAGCCTTGATGTCCTTTCGCATGGCCCCTATATACCCCTACACGGTATAGGTTGCAAGTAGCCACGGAGCTCGAAATGGCCAAGGAACAGAAAGCTCTATCGCCAGGCGCATGCGGATGCTACTCCAAGGCCGCTGCCGGACCTGAACCCGCCGGATGCTGCGGCGGCGCCGGCGGCCACGATCACCATCAACATGACCACGCTGCGGCTGGAGCTGCTGTTGTCGACCCTGTCTGCGGCATGACGGTCGATCCCGAAACCAGCAAGCATCGCTCCGACTACCGGGGCGTCCCCTACCATTTCTGCTCGGCCGGCTGCCGGACCAAGTTCGCCGCCGCTCCGGAGCAATACCTCGACAAGGTGAACGCAAAGCCGCACCACGCCGACGTCCCAGAGGACACCGTCTACACCTGCCCCATGCATCCACAGATCCGCCAAATCGGCCCCGGAAGCTGCCCGATCTGCGGGATGGCGCTAGAACCGGACCTGGTCAGCCTGGACGACCCACCCAACCCCGAACTGGCCGACATGACCCGCCGCTTCTGGATGGGGCTCGCGCTGGCTCTGCCGGTCGTTGTCCTGGAGATGGGCGGCCATCTGGTCGGCAGCCACGGCTGGATCGATCAGAACCTCTCGAACTGGATCCAACTCGCTTTCGCCGCCCCGGTCGTGCTCTGGGCCGGATGGCCGTTCTTCGTGCGAGGCTGGCAGTCGCTGGTCACCCGCAATCTGAACATGTTCACCCTCATTGCGATGGGCGTCGGCGTCGCCTTCGCCTACAGCGTCGTCGCAACGGTTGCGCCGGGCATTTTCCCGCCCGCATTCCGGAGCCACGACGGCGCCGTGGCGGTCTACTTCGAGGCCGCGGCGGTCATTACCGTCCTGGTCCTGCTCGGTCAGGTACTGGAGCTTCGGGCCCGGGAGGCCACCTCCGGAGCGATCAAGGCCCTGCTCGATCTGGCGCCCAAGACCGCGCGCGTCGTCGACGAGAATGGCGCGGACCACGAGGTTCAGCTCGACAGCCTGAACGTGGGCGACAAGCTGCGGGTCCGGCCGGGCGAGAAGGTGCCGGTGGACGGCGTCATCATCGAAGGACGCTCGTCCCTCGACGAGTCGCTGGTGACCGGAGAGTCCATGCCGGTCACCAAGGAGCCCGGCGCCAAGGTGATCGCCGGCACGCTCAATCAGTCGGGTGGCTTCGTGATGCGGGCCGAGAAGGTCGGCCGCGACACCCTGCTTTCCCAAATCGTGCAGATGGTGGCGCAGGCGCAGCGGTCGCGCGCTCCCATCCAGCGTCTCGCCGACCAAGTGGCCGGTTGGTTCGTGCCGACCGTGATCGTCGTCGCCCTTGTCGCCTTCGGCGCATGGGCGCTCTTCGGTCCGGAGCCGCGGCTCGCGTTCGGCCTGGTTGCGGCCGTCAGCGTCCTGATCATCGCCTGCCCGTGCGCCCTCGGACTCGCGACACCGATGTCGATCATGGTCGGCGTCGGACGCGGTGCTCAGGCCGGCGTCCTGATCAAGAATGCCGAAGCTCTCGAACGCATGGAAAAGGTCGACACGCTGGTCGTCGACAAGACCGGAACGCTGACCGAAGGCAAGCCGAAGGTGGTCTCAATCGTACCCGGAGAGGGATTCGACGAAGCTGAAATTCTGAAGCTTGCAGCGAGTGTCGAACGGTCCAGCGAACACCCGCTCGCCGATGCGATCGTCCGGGCGGCGAAAGAACGGAATTTGGCGCTGGCCGATGTCGCGGATTTCGATTCTCCGACCGGCAAGGGGGTCACGGGTAAGGTCGACGGCAAATCGGTACTGCTCGGCAACGCCAATTATCTCAAATCCGCGAGCATCGAAACACATCCGTTGGAAACGCAGGCGGAAAAGCTGCGAGGCGACGGCGCGACGGTTATCAACGTCGCGGTCGATGGTAAACTTGCCGGCATTCTAGCCATCGCCGATCCGGTCAAGGCCTCGACGCCGGAAGCATTGAAAGCGCTGGCGGCCGAAGGCATCAGGGTAATCATGCTGACCGGCGACACCCGAACGACGGCAACCGCGGTCGCAAAGCGCCTCGGCATTTCCGAAGTCGAGGCCGAGGTGCTGCCGGATCAGAAGAGTGCCGTCGTCAGTAAGCTGCAGAAGCAGGGTCGTGTCGTCGCCATGGCGGGAGACGGCGTCAACGACGCGCCCGCCCTCGCAGCGGCCGATGTCGGAATCGCCATGGGAACGGGAACGGACGTGGCGATGGAAAGTGCAGGCGTGACGCTGCTGAAAGGCGATCTTGGCGGCATCGTCCGCGCCCGTCGTCTCTCTCAGGCGACGATGCGCAACATCCGACAAAACCTCTTCTTTGCGTTCATCTACAACGCGGCCGGAATTCCGATAGCCGCCGGCATTCTTTATCCGACGTTCGGACTGCTGCTTTCACCAGTAATCGCCGCCGCTGCCATGGCGCTGTCATCGGTAAGCGTCGTCGGCAATGCACTGCGACTTCGGGCGGTGAACATCTAGCGTTGCAGGAACAGCGTCCGCATGCGGCCTACCATCTATTCGTCGTCGGACCGATGCAAAGCGCAAGTCCGTGCTCATGCTCGGGGAAGCATCCGCTGCATGATCCGGTCGCGGAAGACGAAAGCATGAATGAAGGCTGCGGCAACGTGGATGCCGATGGCGATGAGCAGTCCAAATCCTGCTGCTTGATGCCAGCCGCCGACCAGGCGACCGGCGATGGAATCGGGTGCAGTCAGCATCGGCAGCGGCACTCCGACTAGGGGCGACAAGTGCCAGCCCCGGAACGACGCAAAGAACCAGCCCGTCATAGCCGTTGCAACGACCAGTCCATAGAGAAGCCAATGAACGCTCTCCGACAAGAGGCGCTGCCAACGAGGCAGCGTATTTGCAGGCGCGACGGGGTGGAAGAGCCGCCAAGCAAAGCGCAGGATGATCAACATCAGGATGATAAGCCCGATGGCGATATGCAATGTCATCGCGCTCCCTGGAGGTGCGCCCGGTTGAATGTCGGGCATCAGCCAGCCGATAGCGAACTGTGCTGCGAGCAGTACCACGATCATCCAATGAAGGACCTTGGCAGTGTTTCCGTAGGCGGGTTGTTGTGTCATGGGGGATACGATTCTCGGTGCAGAAGAAATTGGATCGCGGTCAGTTTGCTTTCTTCTCGGCCTTCTCCGCGGCCTCGACGATATCGCCATCGGTGAACAGAATGCCCCTGAGGATCTCCCGCCACTCCTTCTTGCGCCGAAGCAAGAACTCCAGATCCATGCCGAAATGCTTGAACTCCTCTTTTTGGGCGTTTTCCATGATCGCGCGGGCTTCCCCGTCCTTCTCAAGTGAATTGCGCTGCTGATACCAGCCGATCGCCTCGGCTTCTTCGACGAGGCCGATGATCATCCGCGCAAACGTACGCGTCTCCGAGGAGAGTTCTGCAGCAGGTTCATGGTACTGTTCAGTTGCCATATTCTGTTCCTAAGTCTGATTTGTGAAAGTGAATGTTGGCCTTCGCACGCTTCCGACGGCGCAAACGGTTCAGGCCGGATGCCGTCCTGCCCGCTGAGGCAGCAACGCGATGCATCCGACGATGAATACCGCGAGTACGGCGGACGCCGCGTATCGACTCAGTGCCATCCCTCCGTTGGAGAGCGGCTTGTCCAGGAAGTCGCCGACCGTTGCACCGAGCGGGCGCGTGAGGATGAAGGCGGCCCAGAACAAAAACGTGCGCGACATGTTCGTCCAAAAGTACGCCGCTGCGACCATCGCCAGCGCGGCTCCGAACACGACGGCGCCGCCGCTGTAGCCAAGTCCCGTAGAGTCCGCCATCCAATCGCCGAGAGCGGTTCCGAGGGTTTGGGAGAACATGATGGTCGCCCAATAAAACACTTCTGCCTTGGGCGTGGTGACGCTTTCGACCGATACGGTCCCCAGCGAGCGGTACCAGACCGCAAGCGACAGCAGCAAAAGAGCGAGGAGGATCGAGCTGCCACCGAGATATCCGATGCCAAGGGACCGGTCCACGAAGTCGGCAAGCGTCGTTCCCGCCGTCGTCGTTGCGACGATGACCGTCCAGTAGAGAAATGGATGGAATTTCTTGGCGCTTATCTGCGCGGCAACGGCGGCGACGAAGATGGCTGCAAAGATCGTCGTGCCGACCAGATAACCCAGATGCATCGACATCGTCACCGCGTCGCCGCCGGTTTCTCCGAGCGTCGTCGCGGCGATCTTTATGATCCAGAACCCGAGCGTGACTGCGGGCACCTTGCTCAGGCTTTCGCCAAGTTGGTCTTTCATGAGAAGTTGCTTTCGATTGAGGCGCGTTTGTTCTTGGCGGAGCCTTCGGCCTATGACCTGCCGACAAGGCGGTCCATCGTGGCGACGACTTCGTCGATCGCGGACTTGCAGGCTGCGAGATCCGGCGAAGCGGCCCGCACAGCGGTGAGCGCGCGGTCGATGGCCTTGTCGACGGTGTGCCAGTCCGCAGCCGCCCGCGGCTTCAATCCGGCTTCCGCCTCGTCCCAGGACGTTTCGAGATCCTTCAGGCGCGCCTTCGCCCCGGCCAGGTCGCCTTTGTCCAACAGCGCCTTGCTGTCGGCGACGACGTTCCGAAAGGAAGTGAGATCCCCCAAATTGGACGAAGCGGCATGCGTCTGGGTAATGCAGGCGACGATAAAAGGTGCCGACAGAATTGCGCTTGACAGCGGACCAGCGCCAAGCAGCGCCGACAGGACGATCCTATGAAGGGTATTTTGGGCAGACATGTTCGATCTCCATTTTTCGAAAGATTTATATTGAATGGCTCACGCCCGTTCGTCCGCGGCCGCCGGCCGGTCGTGCAGGGTGAGGAACGCGACAAGCGCAACGATGACGGTGAGGAAGCCGAGGCTGGTGTAGACGGAACCGAAACCGAGCCCGCCATATTCACGCGATTGCGAAAGCAGGTCGCCGAGCGAAGCTCCGAGAGGCCGCGTCAGGATGTAGCCTATCCAGAAGCAGAGCACCGCATTCGCGCCGAGATAGTACGCCGTCGTGACGGTGGCGATCATTGCGCCGAAGACGACGACGCCGAGCCTGAAGCCAAGCCCCACGGCCTCGGTTGCGAGATCGCCGGCCGCCGTGCCCAAAGCGAACGTCAGAAGGATGGCGGTCCAATAAAAGAGTTCGCGCCGTGCGGTGACGATCGTGTGAATCGAGAGCGTGCGCTCCACGGCATACCAGGCCGCGAAGGTCGCGGCTAAGGCTGCCGCGAATATCGGCGTACTGATGTAGAGGCTTACGCCCATGCCGTCGGTGAGCGCGTCGGTGATCTGGGTCCCGACGACGCTGACGAGCACGACGGTCAGCCAGTAGATCCAGGGAACGTAGCGCGACATCCGCATCTGAAGCGTCAGCGCCACCAATAACAAGATCAGCGTAATCCCGTTCGTGACCGTTTTGCCAAGACCGGCGTGCACGGCGAGGTAGTCGGCCCCGGTCTCGCCGACCGTCGTGGACATGATCTTGATCGCCCAGAAGGCGAGCGTCACTTGCGGAACCTTGTTGAGAGCTTCCGCCACGAGGTTTTTGCTGAAATCCATGTCGTTTCCCTTCGCAGGGCCGTCGGTATTCGTGCGCCCTCCCTCATCGTTAGAGTTGCCGACTTAGCGACGACTTAGAAGGTCCGCCGCTGGGCCGCCCGTGCCGCCGCCAGGCTGAATCGGCTAAGCTGCCGCTAAGTGGCCTGAGTCAGACGTGACGAGGGGCATTTCTGGAGAAGACAAAATGAACAAGCTGAAAACGATCGTTTGCGCCGTCGCTGTGATGACATCGGCGGTGGCTCTCGCGGACAATGCCAAGACGGCGTCCAACGATGCGGGTCCCATTGCGCAAGCCAAGATATCGATGGGAGCCGCCGTCGCCGCTGCCGAAAAACACACCAACGGCAAGGCGGTCCGTGCCGAGTACGAAAAGGGCAAGGACGGCCGGTGGGCCTACGACGTCGAAGTCGCCAGCGGCAGCGACGTGTTCGACGTCAAGGTCGATCCGGACGCCGGCACGATCATCGCATCGACCTAGGATGCGGCGGATGCCGATGACGAGGGTGACAAGGCCGATTGATCGCCGGTACGCTGTAAACGAGGCCGGCGGCGGCATCCGCCGCCGGCCTCCACGGGAACCGAACATGCGCATTCTTCTGATAGAGGACGACCGGATGATCGGAGCGGCCGTGACCCAGGCGCTCAAGGACGCCTCATACGCGGTCGACTGGGTCACGGACGGGGAAACCGCTATCGAGGCAGCCCGGGCCGAGGCCTACGATCTCGCCTTGTTGGACCTGGGCCTCCCTCCTCCGGACGGGACCGAGGTGCTGAGGCAGTTCCGCAAGACCGGACGTCAGTTGCCCGTGATCATTGTGACGGCGCGCGACGCCATCGACGACCGGATCCATGGACTCGACCTCGGGGCGGATGACTACATCGTCAAGCCGTTCGAGATCCGTGAACTTCTCGCGCGCATGCGCGCGATCCTGCGGCGGCAGGGAAGTGGCAGCTCTGCCGTCCTGAGCAACGGCGCAATCAGCCTGGATCCGGCGACCCACGAAGTGGCCCACGCCGGCGAGACGTCGCGTTTGACCGCACGCGAATTCGCACTGCTGCAAGCCCTTCTGCTGCGTCCCGGCACCATCCTGTCGCGCGTCGACCTCGAACGGCATATCTACGGCTGGAACGAGGAGGTCGAAAGCAATGCCGTCGAATTCCTGATCCACGCGATACGCAAGAAGCTCGGCGCCGCGGCCATCCGCAACGTAAGGGGCGTCGGATGGATGGTGGACCGCCCATGTTGATCTCCTCGCTGCGCGGGCGTCTCTTCGTGGGGCTTACCGTCTTCATCGTCGGGGCAGGGCTCGCGGCGGGTTACCTGGCCTTCAGATGGGCATTCGAGGAGGCGATCGAGCTGCAAGATGCCATTCTGCTGCAGGTCGGGTCGCTGGCGGCAAAAAATCGTCTGACCGATCTTACCTCCGAGGGAAACATCGACGGTGAAGCGCGAGTCGCCATCGAGGAACTGACGCCGCCCCCCGGGGATCCCGCCCCCACAAGTTCCCTTCCCCGCCTACCCCAGGATCTTCGCGACGGCCTCCAGACCGTTAAGCGCGGCCAGGAGCAGTGGCGGATCCTGGTCCGTACGCGAAAGGACGGAAGCCGCGTCGCGGTCGGCCAACCGACGGCCCATCGCGACGAAATTGCCCGGGAGAGCGCGCTGCGGACCATCGTGCCGCTGGGCTTGCTCGTTCCGGGTCTCATGCTGCTGATCGGCATCGTCGTCGATCGAAGCCTGCGCCCTCTTTCCAAACTGGCGGCGCGCCTCGACGCGAAGCAATCGGACCATCTGGAAAAACTGCCGACGGACGGCATTCCGAAGGAGTTGCTTCCTTTCGTCGCCTCCATCAACCGTCTTCTCGACCGTATCGGGACGATGTTCGACAAACAGAGACGGTTCGTCGCCGATGCCGCGCACGAACTCCGCAGTCCTATCACCGCGCTTTCGGTCCAAGCCGAAAATCTGGAGCATGCCGGACTTTCGCAGGACGGACGGGTGCGGCTGGATTCCCTCAGAACCGGAATCCGGCGAACCGCTCATTTGCTTGAGCAGCTTCTTGCGCTGGCGAGATACGATTCGGACGCATCCAGAGAAATGCCGCTAAGCGCGTTCGACCGCATCGTCAAGGAAGTGGTCGCCGATCTGCTGCCGGCCGCCCAGGACCGATCGATCGACTTGGGTTTCGCACGGATCGAGACGGCCTCGGTACGTGGCGAACCCGCTGCCTTGGCGATACTCGTCCGAAACCTGATCGACAACGCACTTCGGCATACGCCGGCAGGCGGTCGGGTGGACCTGAGCCTGTTCCGTCAAAGCGATGCTGTCATCCTCCAGGTCGCCGATACCGGACCGGGCATCCTTGCTTCGGAAATCGACCGGATCTTCGAACCGTTCTTCCGTGGAAGTCGCTCGCGCGGCGATGGGACCGGCCTCGGTCTTTCGATCGTGCGACGCATCGCCGAACGGTGTCACGGTTCGATCCGACTCGAAAACGTCGGGCCACCGGGCGGACACGGGCTAATTGCCAGCGTCAGCTTTCCGGCAGCCCCAGAGACCACTTCCCAAGCCTGATTGGCAAACGTATCGTGTCTACAGGCGACCTGCCTTCGACCTTTTCATCGATAGACAATCCCGGCCGTCCCTATAGTAAGGCACCTTTCAATTGCGGTGACAGTCGACGAAGCAAGGTCGGTCGTATGTGCTTCAATCAGACCACCGTACCGAACAATTTGCCTATTACCGCGGTCGTCGCGAGGGCGAGCGCTCCCCAGAACGTCACGCGTATCGTTGCATGCAGCATGTTCGCGCCTCCTGCCTTCGCTCCGACCGCACCCAAGAGCGCGAGGAAACCTAAAGACGCGGCCGAAACGACCGGAACCAAGGCACTTGCGGGCGCAATAACCACCATGAGCAAGGGCATGGCTGCGCCGATCGAAAACATGGCCGCCGATGCAAGCGCAGCCTGAACCGGCCTGGCCGCCGTCAGCTCGGAAATTCCGAGCTCGTCGTGGGCATGCGCCTTCAATGCGTCCTTGGCCATAAGCTGCTGCGCGACCTGTCGTGCCAGCTCGCGTTCGAGACCCCGCTTGAAGTATATTTCGGTCAACTCCTCGAGTTCAGCTTCCGGGTTCTCACCAAGCTCCCGGCGTTCGCGCGCCAAATCGGCGAGTTCGGTGTCAGACTGGGAACTGACGGAAACATACTCTCCGGCCGCCATCGACATGGCGCCCGCAACAAGCCCCGCAATTCCTGCAAGGAGCACTTCGTTCCGGGTCGCGGCAGCCGCCGCCACACCGACAATGAGGCTGGCTGTCGAGATAATCCCATCGTTGGCTCCCAGAACTGCCGCCCTCAGCCACCCGATGCGCTCGATAAGATGGTACTCTGTATGTTGACGAAGACGGATCATTCAATTGTTTCCTTTCGGCTCCGAAGTCGAACACAGTCAAAAGAGATCCGAGATCCGCCGTAAAGCGACCACGGACAAGCAAACCGATTGCGGCTTGCAGACGGCGGCGCTCTTCCGGTCTTCCCGATCCGCGTCGGTTCTTGGCAGGGCCCGCATCGTCATCGCGCGCTCATCCTGGCGTGTTAGATCCCACTTAAGTCCTTTCGACCGAGGTGGTGTCAGCTCTCGCCGTCGTCAAATCTTACCCCTATACGCCGAACCTTCCGCCAAATGACGCTGCAAGGGCGCTTGACACGATCCGACTCGATCAACAGGGTGAACTTAAGTGGTATGCCGACTGGGCTTTCGACCTCCAATGCCGCGCCCATTTGAAATATTACGGTACGGTGCAGTCGACCACTGCGCCGTCGAAGAGTATCTTACCGGCTTTTGGAACGCGATGTCGCGATGCTATCCGCTTGTCGTTCATTTCGAATACCAAAGTGCTTTCATTAGAGTCCGCACGTCGCACGCCTTTACCGGGGTCGGCGCAGGTTGGTTGCAATCGACCAGCCAAACAGATCCTCGCCACAAATCGTTAGGCGCGTGCTGATTGTCCGCCCCATGGGCGACAAGACGGCCCACGATGACGCCGCAGCGACACCTGCGGCGCCGACAATGTCCAAAGGGAATGGGCGGCGAGGTAGACCCGGGCCCAGCCTACCGAGAGCCCGAGGGCGGCGGCTAGGGCCCCGGCACGACGTGCAGGCGTTGAGGCGGACGCCCAGAGGGCCAAACCCATCGCAAAGAGTACGGTGCTGTGATCGCTTGGGAAAGAACTATCCGGAGCGTGATTGAGGAAGTTTCGGTTCTGCAGGACGGCGAAAGGCCGGGGATGCATCCAGAACGATGAAATAGCCACGGCCAACGCCAGCGCCAGAAGAGTGGAGAGACCGCCATCTACGGCAGCCCGCCGTTCCGCATGCGCCCCGAAAATCCAGAGGAGGACGAGCATGAAAGGGCCGAGGTAGATGGCCGACTGAGCCAGCACCATCGCAACGGTGAGTGACGCACCTTTAAGCGTTGGCGCCGCCGCAATTGCTTCGAAAACGCGATGGTTGAGAGTTTCGAACATTAGGATCCGGATGGCGTGCATGGGCCATGGTTTGCGCCTCAGAACACGTTCAGACTTAGGACAGAATTAGGAGCTGCCGCACTTGAGATAATCGAACAAGTGCAGGCCCCCTCACGCATTTGACAAGATTAGAATCGCCTATTCATCAACTCGTTCATGCTGTTGATTTTTGGTGATTTGCACGCGAGTTGGTTCTTACGATGTCTGCCGGCGATATTTTGATTTCGAACTTAAGTTCGGCATTTTGCGGAACGATCGTAGCGATCTTCGCCGCAGGCGTTATTACGCCGCCAACGCTATGGACAGACAGTTCGTTCACATAACCCGACACGGGATAACGAATTTCAGTACGTGAAAGACGATCCTCGATCGCCAATTTGCGCTCGCTCAGTTCAGAACGCGCGCGTCCGCAGTCCGCAAGTCACGCTGCGCCTCGGTGCTGGCGTTCTGGTCGACAGCGATGATCTGTACCCTGATTTCGGTGGCGCGGACCTTGGCGCGGGCAATGCCGGCCGATATTTCGCCCCGCTCCCCCAGTATCCGCGCCCAATCACGGTGCGCGGAGTAGACGCGCGTATACTCCACAACTTTCTTTTCGAAGAGGAAATCCAGCTTGTCGCGCTCTGCTCCAACTAGTTTAATCTCCGTCACCAGCGCTTCCCGTCAACCTCCAAATCCCGTTGATACTTGCGCGGGTTTGCGGGCTGTTCGCTTCGCCAGGCCGTAAATGGCGCCGGAAGTCCGGCACCATTTGTATTTTACGAGGTCGCCTCGCGTAGCTTACATGCACCTGAGATTCCTTTCCAAAATTTAATTCACTCGCCTCCTCTTCGTTTCATTCCATGCGCGTTTAACCGCTAAATTACGAATCCAATGCGATCGGATTGAAAAGATGAAGAGAGGAATTGCGGTCTTGGCTTGCCTCAGCGCCCTCACCTTGGTCGTGTATCTTGTTATAAGCGAATGGGGGATTCGGCACGAGACGCTCAATTTGTACGACGCAGCGCGACAACGGCCCATAGCGGTCGATCTGGCAGTGCGGCGAGACTACGAGATAGAGGCAAATGCCGGTTACTGGAAGCTGCCGCCGGCAATCATCAGCAACGGAAATACCGTCAAGAACACCGAATATTCATTTTTGGCTAACGTTCTTGCGGCGAGAGGCTACCTGGTCGCAAGCATTCAGCAGGATCTCCGTACCGATCCGCCATTGATGACCAAAGTCGGGCTGCCATATGTCGGTCGGCGGGAGGTTTATGAACGCGGAGAAGCAAACATCCTCTTTGTACTGAATCAATTGAAGAAGTTGCAGCCGAACGCCGAGTACCGGCATCTCACCTTGGTCGGACACTCCAACGGCGGAGATGTCTCCATGTTCTGCGCCAAGCATCATCCGGAGCTGGTATCGAAAGTTATCACGCTCGATAATTTGCGGGTTCCCTTCGTGCTCCGCACGAAACTGCAGATTCTTTCATTTCGTTCAAAAGACCCCAACTTCAAGACTGATCCAGACGTTTTGCCGACAGCCCAACAGGCGAAGGCGGACGGGATCGAGATTATCCGTACCAAATTTCAGCACACCGACATGAGCGATCGCGGGCCCGACCCCGTAAAGAAGCAAATTCAGGCGACGCTGGATCGCTTTCTTGGCGAAAGAGCCGCCAGCGCGCTCACGCCGGCGATACCGACAAGCTGATCGTTAGTCCCGAGCCGCCAAACGCATACTGCGGCCACGCCAGTACCATGACAAAAATTGTCGGATCATGACACACGGGTTGCTTCATGACCTCTGAATTAGAGAGAGCGCTCAACGCTCACCCCGGTCCGCCGAAACGCGCTGAGCGCCCGGTCAAGCGACGCCACGATCCGGCGGGTCTGCTGGCGTCGATGTCGGGGGCGCGCCCTGCCACGAACACTGCATCTTGATTGACGATTTGAGCCGCCAGATCCAAGTATGTGAAAAAATCTCGACATAGCGATTCAACCTCGGTCCAGTTCTGGCCAGCCAGCGCCGAAGCATCTCGAGCTGGCGTCCGAATGCGTCGTCGCCGGGCGGGTCAATAGCGGTCATCGCGTTGCGGCGTTACGGGGACGAATGACCTAGCGCGGTATCGACGGGGATAGTCAAAGAAATCAAGTTGCCTCCCCTATATCGAGGTTATCGCAACATTTCCCGAAGGGGCATCTTTTTAGATCGATGAAATACGTGGGGCCAATGGATCGGCATATCTTCGACGGCAGGTTAGCCAGCGCCCAGCGCGCGAGCGATGTTGTAGGCGAAGAAGCTCGCGGTATAAGCGAGCGCGAACATGTAAGCGAAAGTGATCGCCATCCACTTCCAACTGCCGGTTTCGCGGCGGATGACTGCCAGGGTCGAGGCACATTGCGGCGCGAAAATATACCAGAGCAGCAGCGACAACGCCGTCGCGAGACTCCATTTGGCGGCGAGCACCTGTCCGATCTGGTCGGCGGCTTCCTTGCCGCCCTCGATCGCATAGACGGTGCCGAGTGCTGCGACCGCGACTTCACGCGCTGCCATGCCCGGGATCAACGCGACGACGATCTGCCAGTTGAAGCCCAGGGGCGCGAACAATGGTTCCAGGGCTTTGCCGATCATGGCGGCGAAGCTGTAGTTGATAGCGGGATCCTGTGCGCCAACCGGAGCCAACGGAAACGACGCCAGAGCCCAGATCAGCACCATCATCGAAAAGATCGTGGTGCCGGCTCGCTGCAAAAACATCTTCGTCCGCATATAGAAGCCGATAGCAATGCTACGAGCGCGCGGCAGCTTGTAGTCCGGCAGTTCCAGCATGAAGGGCGCCGGCGCGTAGTCGCGCCACATAAAGAACTTGATCAGGAATGAAACGCCCAATGCGCTGGCGATGCCCGCCTTATAGAGACCGAACATCACCAGCCCGCGCAGATTGACCCAGCCCCAGACCAGCTGGTCGGGGATGAAAGCGGAAAAGATCAGCGTATAAACCGGAATGCGTGCCGAACAAGTCATCAGCGGCGCGATCAGGATGGTGGTTAGCCAGTCGCGCCGATTGTCGATCACCCGCGTTGCCATGATACCGCGGATCGCGCAGTCGAAACTTGAAAGCAGCGGAATGAAAGCGCGGCCGTGCAGGCCGGCGCCGCCCATGATGCGATCCATCAAGAACGCCGCGCGCGCCATGTAGCCGAAATCCTCGAGCAGCAAAATGAACAGGAAGATGATGATAATCTGCGGCAGGAATACGATGAGGCTGCCTACGCCGGAAATTGCTCCGTTCTGCAGGAAGCTTTGCAGCAAGCCTCCGGGCAACGTGTCGTGTACCATACGGCCCAACAGGGTAAAGGCGGACGACAAAAGCTCCATTAGCGGCTGCGCCCATGCGCACACCGCCTGGAACATCACGAACAGAATCGATGCGAGTATAGCAAGACCCGTCACCGGATCCAGCACCACGGCGTCGATCCGCGTGGTCCAGGTGTCGGGCTTTGTCGGCAGGCCGATGGTGGCCGCGATAATGCGGTCCGCCTCGCGTTGGGTGGCTCGCAGTTCGGCGACAGCGAGCGGCTGCCAGAAATTTTGCTGCGACGCCACTGGCGCCTGCGATTCGAATGAGTTCGTCGATACGACGCAAGAGATCGGTGGCGCCACCCTTGCGCACCGCGATCGAGGTCACAACTGGGATATCCAAGGCCTCGGACAAGCGCGCGACATCGACGGTGACGCCACGTCGGGTGGCGATGTCGAACATATTGAGCACCAGCATTAGTGGTCGCCCGGCGCGTTTGCGTTCGAGCGCCAGACGAATGGTCAGCCGCAGATTGGTGGAATCGGCCACGCAGAGAACCAGATCGGGCAGCGCTTCGCCTGCCGTACGACCAAGCACGATGTCGCGGGTGATTTCTTCATCAGGACTGCGACCGCGCAGAGAATAGGTGCCAGGCAGATCGACCATCGATACCGGACGTCCGAGCGGAGTGACGAAAGAGCCTTCCTTGCGCTCTACCGTAACGCCTGGATAGTTCGCGACTTTTTGGCGGCTTCCGGTCAGCGCATTGAACAGCGAAGTCTTGCCGCTGTTTGGCGTGCCGACCAAAGCGAGATGCATCAACGGGGCTTCCATGGCGGTATACCATTCTATCAGGCGACGATAATGGCCATCGCCTCGCGCCGCCGCACCGCGATCGTCACGTTCTCGACCTGGACAGCGATCGGGTCGCGCCCGACGATGCCCTCGTGCAGCAGCTCGACTTTGGCGCCTTCGACAAAGCCGTGTTCGATCAAGCGGCTTTCGAGTTCGTCGCCAGACAACGCGGAATCCACATTCTTGGCCTGGATTGCATGAATGAGACCCGAAAATCCGCGGGGTGCAGTTCCGAGCGGCAGCACGGGCCGACGTTGTTGATACTGACCGTTAGACATCATCCTTATTTGCAATCGCTGACGGTAAGGTCAAGCGAGCGACGGTCATCATGATGGCACCTTAGAAGGACTGTAATCGGGAGCGTGGAAACAGAACCGCAGCGAAAAATGGCGATACCCTGTGGCCAATGGAATAGCGCTGGTCTATCGGAAACCACGATGGAAAGCTGCCAGAAACGAGTCGCGCACGGATTCGCATCCCTTCACCCACCCAAATAATTTTCCAGCCTGCGGGCAGACTTAAGAAAGCTTTAATCGGGGAATGTATGATAGCCTGGTACGGCGATCCCCGTGCAATTCGTGGTCGCGACCTGGAGAGGCGTTATGGGCAAATTCGCTTTGGTTGTAGTGGCTGTTACATTGGCTGCGGGTCCACTTTTATTGCCGGCGCCTGCAACAGCGGAGAACGGTCAAATCGCCGCTGGCGTAGTGGGCGGACTCATCGGCGGGGCGCTGCTCGGCGGCGCCCTGGCGCGTCCTGCTCCTCCACCGCCGGTCTATTACGCGCCAGAGCCGGTCTACGTCGACGAACCAGTTTGCCGATTGGTTCGCGAGCGCTACTGGGATGGGTATGGCTGGCAAATTCGGCGAGTCGAGATCTGCAATTGATCGCGCATTCTCTGCGGACCTGCTTGGACGAACCAAAGTCAAGACAGCCGCAATGAGGCACGTGGCAACCTCGCGGCCAGCAGCCGCTTCGGAGTTCCACCCGCCGCCGGTTAAGACCGCCCTTATCGGACAATTCTACCCGCAAAACTATCCTATCATAGCGGGACCTTGTTCGGCCACAGGCTCCACGCCCGCCTCGGGTTGGGAAATATTCACTACCAGCAATGCCTTCGCTCATCGCGCGATAGCGGACGTCCCACACCGGCCTGCGATTCTGCGCAATGGAAGCGCAAGATAAACATTTTCCAATCCATGGCTGCGTCTTGTCGCGTGCTTGCTGCCCACCTCTCGGGTGGCAGGTCGACTTTTGCCGGTCGAGGAAGTCACCCGGACGTCGCTGGTGTTAGTTAGCGTCACTGCCACTTGTCGGAGCAATCCTGGCGATGCGATTTCGGCGTTTCGGCGGGCTAACAAGACAGACGTGATCCAACATCCGCCTGCCGGCTATCGCCGGATCACCCGCAACTCAAAGGCACAACCGACCGGTGATGCTCACTCGTTCGTTATCGACGACTTGCACCGTTGGCAATGAACGCATTCGTCGTCGTCGGTGAACCGCATTGGCAGCTACAGCGTCAGGATCTACATTGATAGACAAGTAACGTATGAACCTTCTTCCATGCTTGGTCCATTTTGCAATTCGTATTACTTGAGTATTTTTCCCATACGTCAAGCGGCCCGTGGCGGGAAAACTAAGATCAATACTCCCGATAAATCCGATACCGAGGCTGTGAATAATAGTAGTTGTACCGCGGGGCCGGTCGATACTCATGGGAGTATTCGTGCGAATCACGAAGTTCTTGATGATAGCCGCGATGGTCACGGCGGCTTTCGAAACCTTCCTCATGCGCCCGTTCGTGTCTGTCAGACAATCGGTCGTGAAGCTGTTCATGGCCAGCGCTATGACGACCATAGTCGTCGTACGCAAACGCGGGAAAGGCAGGAAGGCTAAACAGCAGAATGAGTGACGTTGTCAGAGCCTTATTTGGGATCACGGTTTGTCTCCATCATGAAAAGCGCAACGGGATCGAGGCAGAAGGTTGATCTAGCTGAGATTCTAATGTCGTAATTATGAACTTGCCCGGAACAGTCCATTTACGAGCCATTAATCTTCAGGCTGGGCCGAAAGAGCAAGCTGCTCGTTCGTATTGCGCAGGAACGATCACCAGGCGAGGTGAAAATCGCATGCGCGTCTCTCAGATGCGCATGCCGCGAATGTCATCGGAAAAATAGTTCCTTCCATTCAGGCACCTATCTCGCCTCGTCTGGATGCTTTCCTGCCCTTTGCGGCAATATCAGAATGCAGGCGACGATAAACGCCGCTAGAATGGCCGAAGCATAGAAGCGGCCGAATGCGAACCCGCCGGCGGAAAGCGGCTTGTCGAGGAGATCGCCTACCGTGGCGCCCAAAGGCCGCGTTAGGATGAATGCGGCCCAGAACAGCAAGGTGTGCGAGATATTCGTGTAGAAATAGGCCGCCACGATCACCGCAAGGCCGGCCGCGAAAATCAAGGCTCCGTATTCGTAGCCGAGGCCGAGCCCATACCGGTCGCTGCCAGCCATCCAATCGCCGAGCGCCGTTCCCAAGGTTTGGGAAAACAGGATCGTGGTCCAGTAGAACATCTCGACCTTGGGCGACGTGATGGTATCCACCGATACAGACCCAACCGACCAGTACCATACGCCAAGGGAAGCCATGAGAAGCACGAACAGAAGCGAAGTCCCCCCTGGATAACCAATGCCAAGGGAGCGGTCGGCAAAATCGGCCATCGTCGTGCCCGCTGTCGTGGTCGCAACGATCACGGCCCAATAAAGGAAGGGATGGAATTTTTTCACAGATACCTGGGCGGCGATGGCTGCAACAAAGATGCCGATAAAGATCGCGCTGCCGATCGCGTAGCCAAGATGCATCGACATCGAGACGGCATCACCGGCGGTCTCGCCGAGCGTCGTTGCGGCGATCTTGATGACCCAAAAACCCAAAGTGACTGCTGGAACTTTGCTTGAACGAAGATCTATGACACCGGCTGTCTTGCGAAGAGCTTCCATATTGATCAACCTATTGGGGGGGTCGAGAATCGTCGGCCACATTTTGTTGTGCTTAGTCCGTTGCGTAATGTCACGAACTGAATCGCGGACGTCTGGATGGATCTGTCCGGCGGGTGGTTAGCCTGACAGACTTAGGCGCGAATTAGCCCGCTGATACGACAAAAAAAGGTCCGAAGTGACCATGGTCCGGGACACATTCGCTGCATGATCCAGCCGCGGGAGACGAAGATATGCACGACGGCCGCAACAACGTGGATGGCGGTGGCAATCCATCGGATGAAAACAACGACCTGGTTGCAAGATGTCTCTTTGTCTCTCAGAGAGAGATTGCAGGGTCTTCCCCGCCCTGCAATTTTTCCTTCACGTGCAAGCGGCGTATCTTAGGATGCTGTGGATTATTTCAACTTCAAGCCAGCCTTCGTCATCCCTTCCGCGATCGCGCTGTGACAGGTCTTGTCATCGTCCTTTTTTAATGCCGTTACGGCTTTCGTCTTTGCGTCGTCTAACGCGGTTTTTGCGACAGGGGTGAGATTCGGGGCCTTGAAGGCTTGTTCCAGTTGGAGCAGATCGCTCTCGCAGTCCGCCCGTGCGGCGCCGGTCAATGCAACGCCGATCGTGGCTGAGAGCAATGCGATTTTTAGAGGATTGTGCTTCATCGGGGTATCCTTTTTAAAGTGAAGGTGGGCCAGATTGCAACAAGCGTTGCCGGTGCTTGAGGCCGAAGTGGCGCCGGACTTCGGCCGGTTTCGTCATCAGGCTTCTGCTGACGCCTGCTCGATGCGGTCGAATCGACTGATCGTCAGGAAGATGACCAGCGCGAGAATGGCGGCGAGGAAGATGAGACTCGTGGTGACCGTGCCCCAGCCCAATCCGCCTGCGATCACGGGCTTGGCGAGAAAGTCGCCGATCGAGGCGCCGAGCGGACGGGTCATGATGTAAGCAAGCCAAAACGAGAGGATCGCGTCCATCTTCACTGCCCGATAAAGTAGCACAATGATGCCGATCAACGCGGCGAAGACGATCGCAGTGGGCCCATATCCCAGATTGAGTTTCTCCGCGATCAGATCGCCTGCCGACGTGCCCATGGCGAACGTGAACAGGATCGCCGCCCAATAGAACAGCTCGCGCCGCGTCGTAAAGATCGTGTGAATCGACAGCGTCTTTTCACTGCGGTACCAGAGTGCGAACACGACTGCGAGGGTCGATCCGAACGCGATGGAAGTGGTAGTCAGGCTAATTCCCATGCCGTCAACCAGATTGTCCGAGATCAGCGTGCCAACGACGCTGATCAGAACGACCGTGACCCAATACAACGGCGGCATGTAACGTTTCGCCCGAACCTGAAAGATCAGCGCCAGGATGAAGACCGCGCTCATCACATAGGATGTGATCGTCAGGCCAAGATTGAGCCTGGTCGATAGAAGATCTGCGGCCGTTTCGCCAACTGTCGTCGCCAGCACTTTGATGATCCAGAAATAGATCGTGACTTCTGGCACTTTGTTCAGCAGCGCCGGCTCACTCGCTTCGGTTCGGTTCATACAATCACTCCGAGTTTTCTTTCAAGAGCCGGCGGGCACGCTGCGGTGCTGACGCATATATGCCAGTGCGTTATGTTGGAAAGTGTAAGGTGCAAGACTTAGTAGCGAATGAGGACGTCGACGATGGCCAGAACCCAATAAGGCATCCGTATGCGCGGAAACAGTCTGTCCAGATCACGCCGGCGTCGGCGCCACGGATAGCGGCGACAGCTCTAGTGCTGAATTCGATTTCCGGCGACCAAGAGCATCGATCCCGTGCTGGAGTGCGGGGTGCGGACAGACCCGTTCAATGTACCGTCGTTGGGGGCGACAGCGCGATACGCAAGCTCAGATCCGCCCGCAGTGAACGAGTACATCAGGAGAATTAGGAGCGAATGAGGGTGGACGCACAACAGCCCGGGGGGAGACACGAATTTAACGCAGGACATTGACAAAGAAGCGGTCGCGCCTTTTGATCACAATAGCACCACCGTTTAGAGTGCGACCGTCATGAGCGGCAAACGACCTGAAACACCAGAAAGTAAGAAAATGCGCGAACGGGCCAGAATGTGTCACCGTCTCGCCGTGGGCGCCGACGATCCGGCGTTTACCCTTAAGCTAAATGCGCTCGCAGAAGAATACGAGGCGATGGCAGTCCAAGCGGAGGCAACAGCGGCTTCTGACAAAAAGTGAGTTTTCAAGCTGGCCGTTACGCCGCGCAACACGAACGGTGTTCGTGCAGTAACATCGTGACCGTTCTTGCGCGACCTTTAAGTTAGCATCCACGCCCTGCTGCGGCAAACAACCAGGGCTTTGTTTACCCCAAACGGTCGCGGGACGAGAAGCTAACTACATCATTAGCGCTGATTGAGAGATCCTTCGTCCAGTAAAGCTGATACGCGTACCCGAAGACCAGCGCGGTCGGCCCGATTCTCGATCTGGATCGCGAAACCATGGCGCGTTGCCACAGCATCGGCGATCGACAACCCAAGTCCACTGCCTTCGACATCAAGCGGTGCCGCGCGGAAGAAACGGTCAAACAGGCGCGGAATATCGGCCTTCGCGACCCCGCAGCCGGTATCCAGAATCTCGACCGCGACCGAATTCCCGTTTTGTCGTACCGAAACGTCAACCGATCCACCGGCCGGCGTGTAGCGAATCGCATTGTCAACAAGGTTGCCAAACAACATTTTCAGATCGGCGGGCCAGCCCTGAACAACGACAGTGTCGCGCGCAGCGATGCCGAGATCGACCCCCTTTGCGTCGGCGAGGGGAACAAAGTCTGCGACGCATTGCGTGACGAGTTCAGAGAGGTCAACTGTCTCTCGTCGCGCTTCGCCGTTCGCGTTCTCCGAACGGGCCAAACGGAGTAATTGCTCCACCAGTGCGGTGGCTCGGCTGACGCCAGCGAGCAGTTCCGAGATCAACGAAGATTGATCGTTGCCCGCGTTCGCGCGCAGATTGTCGATCTGGATGTGTAGCGCCGCCAAAGGCGTCCGCAATTCATGAGCGGCATCCGAGACGAAACGTTTCTGCTGTTCGAGCGCATGTTGGAGGCGATTGGTCAGGACGTTCATGGCCTCGACCATCGGCCGAACCTCAGACGGCACGCCGGCGACCGGAATTTGTTCGCGGCTATCGACGCCACGCTCCGCGATCTCGGCGGCAACGTCCTTCAGCCGCCCGAGCACCTGGCCGAGCGCCCATCCGACGATCAGCCAGGCCAAAGGAATAAGAATGAGAATGGGCGCTCCTGCCTGAATCGCGGCAGCTTCGGCCATTTCCTGACGCACGCTCATGCGTTGGGCTACCTGAACCGAACGGCGGGCGTCGCCAGCCAGGTAGACGCGCCAGTCTTCGCCATTCGCTTGGATTGTGGCGTAGCCTGGTTTTGAAAGGCGCGGTAGGTCGATGCCGCTCGGCGAATTTCGCATCGCTTCGCCAGCTGGATTCCAGATCGCGATGACGAATTCATCCTCCGGATCGTGCTTCGCGCCAGGCGCTTCGGCATTGGCGAGGCCGATGCCTGCGTTGAGCGCGATCTGACGTAACTGACCGTCGAGAAAGTCGGCTGCTTCGCGCCGCGCCAGGTCGTAAGAAACGAAGAAGGCCAATACACCGACAACCGTGAGCAGTGCGGTCATCCATATCAGGGCGGTGCGCCGCAGCGACGTCATGACGCTCCCTTGAGAACTATCCAGCCCGCGCCGCGCACATTGCGAATGATATCCTTGTCGAACTTCTTGCGAATGGAGTGGATCAGAACGTCGATCGCATTGCTTTCCACCTCATCGCCCCAACCGTAAATCCGTTCCTCGATTTCGCTACGCGACAGGATGACGCCGGGACGTTCGACGAGTACGCGCATCAGCGCGAATTCGCGCGCCGGCAGAATAACTGCCGTATTTCGATAGATCAGTTCATGGGTTGCGAGGTCGAGTGCGATCTCCCCAGCCTGCAAAACGGATTGGGCTGCGCCCCCATGGCGTCGCAAGACGGCCCGCATGCGGGAGACCAATTCGCGCATCTCGAAGGGCTTGATGACATAGTCATCGGCGCCGAGGTCGAGACCCGCAACGCGGTCGTCGAGACCGTCGCGCGCCGTGACCACGAGAACAGGAACGCGATTACCGGCGCGCCGCGCCGCGCGCAAAAGATCGAGTCCGAATTGATCCGGTAGCCCGAGGTCCAGGAGGACAAGCGCATGGCCGCCCATGGCCAAAGCCTCCGCCCCGTCGGCGCCGTTGCGCACCCAATCAACCGCCATGCCCTCGCGGCTCAAAGCCACCGACAGGCTGCTGCCGATCATACGATCATCCTCGATCAGTAAGACGCGCATCAACATTCTTTCGTATCAGATGACAGGCGCTCCGGCGGAACCAAGCGAAGATTCATGAGCATTTTCAGCAGCTTGGGAGCCAAGATTTGAAACGCTTTGCCCATTCTCTGGGTCGCCGCACCAGCGCCCCGCCCAGCCTTCGTACGAGGAAGCGAGGACATTTCCAAGGCTTGTCAATCCGCACCTTTTTGTAAGCGCCTCGACTTAGCCCTGAATTAGCAATGAGCTCAAATGAACCCGGCATCATGTTATGGCCACACCGGACTTACGCTAACTAATCCGGCCTTCTGCTCGAACGCCATAGGCCTAAGATATCCGATTTTCGAGCATCGACGCTTTAGATTTGGAAGCGGTCAATGCAATCGAGCACGTTGGGTTTACCTAGTGTGTCATTCATTCGGTCTCGAAGACTCTCACCATTTCGACGCCACAAACTTTGCGGCGATCGGTCATCCGTCGCTCGAGCCGCTCAGTCGCAAATTGGCTACCCTGCCGGATTAATGCAGCTGCGCGGCAGACGAACGATGCAATTATCGCGAGCCCACCATCTTTTCCCGGTAACCCACTGAACCTAACCGATCGCGCCCACTTCTGTCGTCTGACTCCGATCTGAGGCTTTCGATCGGTTGATCGATCGCGCAGGCTTTTCGTCAACTTTTGGTGCACCAAGTCCATTTTAGTCGAATCGGTCATTCTCTGTGAGCTGCGGCTGCGATAAATTGGCCGCTCGTCCAAACGCCAAACTGCACCCTTGCCCGCTAATGACAAAGAGGGCAGTTAAATGAATTCTATCCGATTTCTCCGTGCTGGAGCCGTGATTTTCACAATCGCAAGTTTAGCTTGGTTGATCGAAACAGTAGCCGAGCATAATGGCACAACGGTAGAAATCTCTGTTGGCGCGCTGCTCGTGACGCTAGGAGCGGGATGGCTGCTTTGGGAATTTCTCGGCGCCCCCCTAACCGATGACGTGCGCTGGTATCGCCGCGACACGACGCAGTGGGGGAGGAAAAATTTGGGAGACCGAACTGGCTGGCCGATGCTCATGCCCGTCAGCGCACTAATTCTCCCCTAATTGTCTCCCGCTAGAATTTTTGCTGCACGGCGCTGGTCGCTGCATCAACCGTAGCCTGGGCTGTCTCCTCGTGAATTTGACTCTTTTCGCGGCGATGGCGGCACGTTCGGACGCCGCGCCGGCCAGATGGCGCCGGCCGTTTCTGGCATGGCTCGACGGGATCGAGAAGGGATGGGCGATCCCGCTCCTCATCGTTGGGTTCGCCGCGATCTGGCTGCTGTTTCTGGTGATCGCTTATCTCAGCGGCGATTTGCATCCGGACGTGTTGGAAACCTGGTCGGTCGGCCGAAGCTTCGCATGGGGTAATGCCAAGCATCCGCCATTGATGGGGTGGGTAGCCCGCGTCTGGACGCTGGTATTCCCGCTAACCGACTGGTCGTTCCAGTTAATGGCGATGACCAACGCCGCGGTCGCGCTATGGGCGGTCGATCTGATCGCACGCCGATTCGTGCGAGGCGACAAACGGGCGGTGGTGCTGCTGCTCCTGATGCTGCTGCCGGCCTATCAATTCCACGCCCAGCGATTTAACGCCAACGCCGTATTATTGGCGATCTGGCCGCTGGCGACCTATTGCTTTCTGCGCTCGTTCGAGACCCGTCAGATCAAATGGGCCGCTGCCGCCGGAGCACTGGCTGCGATTGCGATGCTGGGGAAATATTACTCGGTATTTCTGGTCGGCAGCTTCGTTTTTGCAGCCGTTTGTCATTCGCAACGGCGACTCTTTTTTGGATCATGGGCACCCTGGGTTTCGGCGCTTGTCGGCTTGGTCGTCCTTGCGCCTCATATCGATTGGCTGGCGACAACGGGAGCTACCCCGTTCGAATATGCCATGGCGGCCCACGGCGGGAGGGGGTTCTGGTTGTCGATTCAGGAGGCCTGCATGTTCCTCGTTGGGATAGCCGCAATTTGCAGCCTTCCCGCGCTGTCCTGGATACTAATCGCCGAGTCCAGGCTGAAGAGATTTCCCGCTGATTTCAGGGCGATGAATTCGGGCTTGTGGCTTCTGTTCCTCGTTTGCGCTGGGACAGTTGGCTTTCCCCCAATCGTAGCCGTCGCTTTCGGTACGGATATGGCTTCGCTCTGGGCAATGCAGGGGCTGTTCCTGATCGGGATTCTCGTCGTCTGCGGCGCCAGCTATCCGATCGAGCGATTTTACACGGTCAATCTGGCCGTGCTCGTGATCGGCATGGCTTTGGTGGCGGTGACCGTCGCGGCGCCAGTGCACGCCTTCTACCGGAATGCCCACGGCTACGAAGAGCGCCGCAACTTTTACCGGCTGGCTGCGCTGGAATTGACGCGACGATGGCACCAGGTGTCTTCCTCCCCGCTTCCGGCCGTCAGCGGCGATGATTCGCTGGCACTTGCGACAGCATTCTACAGTCCGGATCATCCGCGTTACCGGCGGCCGTTTGCTTTGCAATACCAATGGGGATGGGCTGCAATGTGCTTCAGCGATGAGGAGGTTTGCAGTGCGTGGATCCGGAATGTACGCGCAACCGCACCCAATTCCATCCGCTTTGATTTCGACGTGGCTGGGAGCCTGTGGGGTCGGCCCGGCGTGTCCGCGAAGATTGCTGCGGTGATGGTTCTGCCCGGCGATGGGAAAGCCCATTGACCGAACTATCCGCCAAGTGGGCAAGCCCGAGAGAGCTAATTCGCTGCTAATAGTGCGTCGCTACAGTCTTCCATGGCAACACTGGCACCCGAGGCTTGTTCTGCGTGGCGGCGCAATCCGGTAAGGTCAATCAATTCAATCGAAAAGAAGAACCAGCATCGACAAAACCGTTGACGCAAATCCAGTGTCAATTTTGCCGAATTTTCTTGCAGAAAGCTGGAATGCTAGAAACTTTGAACCATCGTATGTTCGACGCGCTTGCCGCACCGCACGGACTTGCCGGAGCGTCACTCCTCGCCATCCTTCTGCTCGCGCAAGGGGCGATCTATGCTGGTCCAAGCGTTCTGGTATTTCTCTGGATTTTCGGCGAAGCCGACGACCGCCGAGCCGCCGTCGGTGCCTGTCTTTCCTCGCTGCTCGCGCTGGCGATAGCTCACGTGATCTCTTCCGCCTACATGCACCCTCGCCCATTCATGGACGGTCCGGTTCGCAATTATCTCGGCCACAGTCCGGATAGCTCGTTTCCGTCCGATCATAGCACCCTGCTTTTTGCTCTTGGATTTGCATTGTGGATCTGTCCGCCTCGCCAAGGCCGCTGGTTTGGGGGTTTGCTTTTGGCCATTGGCATCGCCGTCGGTTGGGCGCGGATTTGTCTCGGAGCGCATTATCCGCTGGACATCGTAGGGGCGGCGCTCGTCGCGGCGGTCTCGGCCTGGACATTCGCGTTGCCGGCGGGGCGAGCTTTGAGCGCGCATATAGCAACATTTTGTGAATGGCTCTTCGGTTGGTCAATCGCCGGAAGGAAGAAGAATATCCGACGAAGCTAATGCTGACGGACCTTTGCTGTTTTGGATGGTGTTGCCCCCATGCGAAGACTCCCTAAAAAGCCAAACCAAAATTACCTGGATTTCCAATGAACGAGAAGCGAATAGCATCACGACATCGCGTCTTGAAAGCCGGTAAAATCTCGTTTGACGGTAGCACCATCGACTGCTCTGTCCGCAACATATCAAGAACCGGCGCGGCGTTAGAGGTCGCAAGCCCCATCGGAATCCCTCAAACCTTTATCCTGGTCATCGAAGCCGATCACGTCCGACAGCTCTGTCACGTCATTTGGCGCACGGAAAAGCGGATGGGCGTCGCATTCGATCAGAACTGACGCGAGGTCTCGCGTCGCGCCGGTTCCAATGCAAATCGCCCGTGCATACCGCGAGATTGGCCGCGAATAGCGCACACCTCATTCGCTGCTCACTTTGGAGGCCTATGGTCGTCGAACGGGCGACTTATAACTCCCAAGGAAAATACATGACGAAAGTTTCGATCTTTCTAGCCCGCGCGCTCCTCGGAGGAGCCCTCATCCTCACGACTGCAACTGCCTCTTATGCCCTTGAAGGCGGCAGGCTGTCGAAGGAAGCAACAATCACCCTCGATCAAGCCCGGGACGCCGCAATGAAGGCGCAGCCCGGCAAAATTCTTGACCAGGAACTGGAGCATCGGAAAGGCGGTTCCGGTTTGCGTTATTCCTTTGACATCAAGGTCGGGACGGTCACCCACGAAGTCGGCATCGACGCCAAGACGGGCTCCGTTCTGCAGAACTCCGCAGAGGGTAACAAGTGATGTCCCGTGGAAGGCAGCAAGAGTTGGCAGCCATGAAAACAACCTACTTTGCCAGATCGACCCCGCAAGCGCTCGCTCTCGTCGTCGCCTTGTTCGCCAGTATCGCGCCCGGACCGCTGTTCGCCGGGCCTACCGCCCCGCCGGAGGCGGCGATAGCCCCTGAAAAAAATCCGCCGGGCGACATTCCCGACGATCAGGTCTTCATCACCTTCAAGTCGCCGAACGGATTCTCTCTTAAAGTCCCGGAAGGATGGTCGCGCAAGGACGCGCCCGAAGGCGTTTCATTCGCCGACAAATACGGCACGATTGATGTCGCCGTAAAAGCGTCTCCGGCAACCCCGACAGTTGCAAGTGTTCGCGCAGGCGAGGCAGCGGAGCTGGAAAAGACGGGACACGCGGTGAAGATAGCCTCGGTCAAGGAAGTCAAGCTGGCGTCGGGTCCGGCGATCCAAATTATCTATAGTTCAAACTCAGATTCCAACCCGGTCACCAACAAGCGTGTCCGTCTCGAAAACGAACGATTCTTGATGGCGCATGCAGGAAAGCTCGCCGCTGTTACCTTTTCGGCTCCCATGGGAGCCGATAACGCCGACCAATGGAAGCTGATGAGCAACTCCTTTCGCTGGAACTGAAATGGCTCTCATCGAAGCCGACGATCTCTTCAAATTCTACCATCCTGGCGACGCAGAGGTGCGCGCGCTTCGGGGCGTCAGCCTGACCGTCGAGCCCGGCGAGGTCGTTGCGCTCATTGGGCCGTCAGGCAGCGGCAAATCCACGTTGCTTGCGTGTCTGGCGGGCCTGGACGAGCCGGACGGCGGCATTGTCACAATCGACGGTTGCCGGATGACGCGACGGCCGGAGGCTGAACGTGCGGCGCTGCGCGCCAGTTCGATCGGTTTCCTGGCTCAATCAGGTAATCTCTTCGACCATCTGTCGGTTGCTGAAAACATCAAGCTGCAGATGAACCTGAGCGGGAAGTTCGATTCTTGCCGTGTCATCGAACTCCTTAGCCTTCTCGGGCTCGCTGATCGGGGACATGCCATGCCCGCGACGCTCTCGGGTGGTGAGCTTGCACGGGCAGGATTGGCTGTCGCCCTCGCCTCCGATCCGCCGCTTCTTCTCGCAGACGAGCCGACGGCAGAAGTCGATGCGGAAACCGAAAGCCGCATTCTCGAACTTTTGGAGGCACGCCGCGCGAAAGGTGGCGCCGCGCTGATTGCGACCCATAGCAGCGCACTTGGCCTGAAGGCCTCGCGCGTCCTCGAAATCACCGATGGCCGCATCGCAGAGGTCAGGGAACGGCGGCCTCCGGCGTTAGCGGTGAGGCATCTCGAAAGGCCGTGGTCGCCGATCGTTGCTAGCCGTAAAAAAAGCGCCAGCGAGACCCCTCTGATTGAATTGCGCAAGGCGTCCATGGTATTCTCATCGGGCCACCAGACGATCGGTGCCGTCAAAAAAGCTTTCTGCCGCATTTTTCCGTCGGACCGCATTGCCATCATGGGGCCGTCCGGGAGTGGCAAGTCAACACTCCTCAGTCTTCTGGCCGGACTGGAGCAGCCGAGCGCCGGCACCGTGTCCTGGCCGGGACTACGCCAGGGCGAAGCATTGCGGCCACGGCAGATCGGCTTTGTATTCCAGGCGCCGTCGCTCCTTCCTGAGCTCACCGTGATCGAAAACGTCAGGCTGCCGATTCAAATCGCGGCGATCGATCCCGCGGAAGCAATGAACCCCGCGGACGCACTCGAACGCCTCTCGCTTGGTGAGCTTGCCGAGAAGCTTCCCGATCAACTCTCCGGCGGCCAGATGCAACGGGTTGCCCTCGCAAGAGCGCTGGTGATGCGGCCCGCGGTGATCCTGGCGGACGAGCCAACCGGTCAACTTGACGGGAAGACAGGGCAAGAATTGATCGACGCGTTGCTCGCAGCGCTTGACGGAACAACGACGGCGCTCGTCGTCGCCACGCACGATCCTTCCGTCGCTGAGCGCCTTAAGCGACGTTGGACAATGAATGCAGGCCGCTTGATGATTTATGCGTCGGAGGAAGCTGCGTGATTGTATCGTGGATCAAAGGCATCGTCGCGCACAGGTCGTGGCAGCTGTTTCTCAGTGCAGCCGGCATCGCCATCGCCACTGCGTTGATCGGCGTAATTGGGGTCTTCGCCACGTCAAGCTCGCAGACCATGACGCGCAGAGCGGTGGCGAGCGTACCGGTCGATTGGCAGATCGCGCTTGGCAATGCAGCCGATCCTGCGACTTTGAAACAGATACTTTCGAAGTCCGCGACAGTCACGGCCGTCGAGACAGTTGGTTATGCGGATGTCGCTGGATTCGAAGCCAGGACGGACGCAACGACCCAGACAACAGGGGCCGGCCAGGTTCTGGGAATTGGCGCTGACTATGTCAAAACCTTTCCTGGGCAAATTCGATTGCTCGCGGGAGCAGTCGACGGAGCATTGATCGCTCAGCAGACCGCCGCCAACCTGCATGTCTCGATCGGCGACACAGTTGCGATCCTGCGGGATGGCAAAAGCCCCGCAAGCGTAAAAATTGCCGGCGTCGTCGACCTTCCGAATGCGAACGCGATGTTTCAGACGATAGGCCCGCAAAAGGGTCCCACGCCCACGGCACCGCCGGACAATATTTTACTGCTGCCGATGGACACCTGGACTTCCCTGTTCTCGACGGCGATGCCGGGGGGCACCGCAAGATTGCAAATCCACGCTTCGCTTGACCATTCAAACCTGCCGGCGGCGCCAGAGGCCGCCTATTTGGACATAACGGGGCGCGCCAGAAATTTCGAGGTTCGAGCCGCAGGGGTCGCACAGGTCGGCGACAACCTTTCCGCCCGGCTCGGGGCCGTGCGCCAGGATGCCCTGTTCGCTCAGATTCTACTGCTATTTCTCGGACTTCCGGGTGTCGTGCTGGCCATGTTGTTGACCATCGCGATCGTGCGCGCGGACGCCGCTCGTCGGCGACGCGAACAGGCACTATTGAGTTTACGCGGTGCAAGCCTTGGACAAATCGCCCGGCTTGTTGTCGTGGATGGAGGCCTTGTCGCCATCGCCGGTGGCGTCAGCGGTACACTTTTAGCTGCGCTGCTTTCAACTACGGTTCTCTCGGTGGATCTACAATCGGCAGCTGTTGTCCAGTGGTTGGCGATAACGCTTGGAGTCGGCGTCGTGCTCGCCCTCACGTCGATCCTGATGCCCACCCTGATCGATCTTCGCGAGCACACGGTCGTGTCGCGCCGCGGTGCGTTGGCGCTTGTATCAAAGCCTCTCTGGCAGAGAACTTACCTTGACCTCTTCCTGCTCGCGCTAGCCGGGATTGTGTTCTGGCGCGTCGCCAATACGGGTTATCAGGTCGTTCTCGCGCCGGAGGGTGTCGCTGCGACGTCAGTTGATTATACCGCCTTCTTGGCACCGCTTTGCCTCTGGATCGGAGCGGGTCTGCTCGTCCTGCGAATCGGCGGCAGGGCGCTTTCGGTCGGCCGCAACGTCCTGACCAGGCTGCTTCGACCGATCAGCCGACATCTCGCAGATCCCGTGGCGGCTTCGCTCAGCCGCCAGAGTGGCCGGATTGCCGGCGGAATTGCGCTTGCTACCCTCGCCTTCTCTTTTGCGACGGCCGTCGCCGTTTTCGACACGACCTACAACGCACAGCTGCTCGTGGATGCTCAACTCACCAATGGCGCCGATGTCACGGTAACAGGGACGAGCGCGGCCCCCGCCGGAGATCGCCTGGAAGAAATACGAAAAGCGCCCGGCGTGGTAGCCGCCGAGGCGATGCAGCACCGCTTCGCCTACGTCGGCAATGATCTTCAAGATCTTTATGGCATCGATCCCGGCACGATTGGTCATGCCACCACCATCGCCGACGCATATTTCGGTAATCGCGACGCGCGCGCCACGCTGGATCGGCTGGCAAAGACGCCTGATGGCCTTCTTGTGTCGCAGGAAACCGTCAGCGATTTTCAGCTGACGGTCGGCGACCTCATCAAGCTCAGGCTTCAGAACGCTGCCGACAACCAGTATCGAACAATCGCGTTTCACTTTATCGGCGTCGTGACCGAATTTCCGACCGCGCCGCACGACAGTTTCCTCGTCGCCAATGCATCCTATGTTGCCGCACAGACAGGGAATTCCCATTCCGAGGTCGTTCTGGTTCGTAGCCGCGGCGATCCAGGCGCTGTCGCCCTGGCAATTGGAAAGGTCCTTGGTACGGAAAGCCCCCTGAAGGTGACCGAGCTTTCCCAGGCTGCGCGGCTCATCGGTTCAACTTTGACTGCCGTCGATCTGCGCAAGTTGACTGCAATCGAGCTTTCGTTTGCGGTTCTCCTCGTCGCCGGCGCAACTGGCCTCGTTCTGTCGCTTGGATTTGCTGAGCGAAGCCGGGCGGCCACGATCCTGTCGGCGCTCGGTGCAACGTCCGCAGATATTCGGAAATTTGCGCAGGCGGAGGCGGCAATCATTCTCATTGCAGGCGCGGCCTGCGGTTTCATTCTCGGAGAAGCCGTCGCCTTTCTACTCGTCAAGGTGCTGACCGGTGTATTCGACCCGCCGCCGGACACGCTCTTTCAGCCGTGGATCTATCTCGCACTAGTCGCTTCGGGAGCCGTGTTGACCACCATCATCGCCGTATGGCGCTCCAGCATCAGATTGACTGGTGCGAGGTTGTAAGGGATGGACCGCGGCCGGATATCTTAAGAGGAGGAACGACGCGTATGCGGTCGCGTCGGCGGCCTGTCGAAGGGCCCACTAACAACCGCCCATCGGGCCTGGAGGAATAGTCATGGAAAACAGGATCGCTCTTTTTATCGACGGCGCCAACCTTTATGCGACCGGCAAGGCACTCGGTTTCGACATCGATTACAAGCGCCTTCTCAAGGAATTTCAGGGCCGGGGGACGCTGTTACGGGCGTTCTACTACACGGCGATCATCGAGGATCAGGAATACTCCTCGATCCGTCCGCTGATCGACTGGCTCGACTACAACGGCTACACTGTCGTCACCAAGGCGACCAAGGAGTTCATCGACGCCAGCGGCCGCCGCAAGGTGAAGGGCAATATGGATATCGAACTCGCGGTCGATGCCATGGAGCTCGCCGAGCATGTCGCCCAGATCGTGCTGTTCTCGGGTGACGGCGATTTCCGCTCGCTGGTGGAAGCGGTGCAGCGGCACGGCGTTCGCGTCACCGTGGTCTCGACAATTTCGAGCCAGCCGCCCATGATCGCCGACGAGCTGCGGCGGCAGGCCGACGTCTTCACCGACCTCGTAGAGTTGCAGTCCAAGCTCGGCCGCGATCCAATCCAACGTCCAGGCCAGCACGAGGCCAGCTTTATTCGCAAGTAGCCACAATACTTGCCGTTTTCGCTCCAGTTTAAACAATTGGTTCTCACCAGTGCTGAGAGCACGTCGTGCAGTATGCTAGTGATAGTCCATGCGCAACCACAGCGAACGCCTTGGTCTGGGCTCAGAATCTCGGCAACGAACGAATTTGTGTCTCTGTTCGAAATGGCGGAGGCCAAAGGTGAAGATGGCAGGAGTGGCGCAGGTCCGACCTGCAGTGAGCCAAAAAATTGAGCCCGCCTATTTGGCGGTCCACCATGAGGACCATCGACGTGTTGTCATCAAGAACCATCGGCGAAGTGCGATTGTCAAATAAGGGGTTTGGCCAATCGGCGCGCCGATTCTTGCGATTGGTTGAGGGGCCTATTCCGAAACTGCATGCGTAGTGCCAACGCGGCATGCCGTCTGAGGATCGATAATTTCGTGTAACAGGTGTCGTATTAATTTGGCTTCGCAAATACGCAACAGGTGCTTCAACGAAGATATATCTTATTCCACGTCAATGGCTCCTGTTCTTGGGGCAACTTCCTGCCGCCCCCTCCAGCGGGCGCGGGGCGCTGTGGCGACGTCCTTGTGTGCCGCCGGAGCTGCCAGCGTGCTGAACGGGGTGTGGATTCTAATGGTCATGGACGAGCTAAACTGCTCTATACGCAGCTCGTCGAGATGGTTCACGCGCAAGGCGGCAGCGCCACGGTGTCTGCGACCGCTGCAACCAACGAGGATGACGAGCAAGCCATCATTGCCCGGCTTCGGGCAGGCCGAGCACGCGACTACGACGAGTTCGCCGAGCGCTCCGGTGAGTTTCTTGCCGAGATAAAAGGGAGACCCGGCGTCGGGAATTCACGTTTGCAGAATTTGAAGAGATCGAGAATGACCTCGACAAGCTTTCCGCCTGGCTCGCCAAGATCAAGGCGCGCGACTTCTTTCCTGGCGCCCGAATGCAGCAGGCGAACGAAACTCTCGATGGCGGATGCCGACAACCCGGCAGCGTCATTGCTGAGCAGTGCCGCCAGCGCCTCGGAGAAGTCGCCGGTCGAAATCCCCTTCAGGTAAGGGATCGGCAGCAGCGTTTCGATAGATTTCGAGCGGCGCATGTAGGGCGGCAGGATCGACGGCAAGAACCGGATGCGGTCGGGGTCGGTAGCGTCTGCCTCGCAATCGCGCACACGCGGCTGGCAGACGGCGACCGGACCGATACCGGTCATCACCCTGCGCTCCGGCAGGGGGACCGTGGCGCACGACCCGCTGGTGGCCGTCTGAGGTCTTCAAATCAGTATGCTAGCCGAGAAAGTTTGCGATCTTGGCCTCTACCGCCTGAGCGAGCAGGGAGCGCGCCCCGTTGCGCAAGATTTCAGCGAGTTGATCCTCGGCATTTCCTAGCTGAATCAGCTTGATGATGTTATCTTCGGACACGACATATCGCTCCTTCGGTGGAGAAGTGGAGGCGTCAAGCAACCCCACGATATGCCGCCTTCCCGATTCCCGCCGTCACCGACTTTGGGCGATAGCTCAGGACAATGACAACCCAGCGCTCGTGAACTTCCTCAAACTGTTGAGCGAACGCTATCCTTTGCCCGTGCAGGCTGACCCTTGCGACGCGCTTTCGCAAAGGCCCGATCGGTCGCCATGAACCGCGCCAACATCGGCGCAACCAGTTTTGCTGGATCCGAAATCGATTGTCCGGCTTCACGGGAAAGGACGGCGTAGGCTACTAGATCACGGTGAATCGCAGCCGGCAATTTGATCGTCATTGTGACCGGTCTATCATCTTCGATGGCACTTATCTTAAGTTTGCTCATGTCGATCACCCCGATACGGCTCGAGCACCAGATCACGATTAACGATCACGTTAACTGGGAAGCCTGGCCTGATCGTCAGTGTAGGTTGAATGTTGAGATTCCTTCGAACGACCTGTTGTCCAGTTTGGTTTAGTGAATTAGCCGCGCCCAAACGCAAAGCCTGAATAATATCCGTGTTGCTGCCAGTGTTTGTACCAGAGCCAAGCTCCGCTCCCACGCCAAGGATGGTCGAGAGGAGCGCAGCCTTGAACAACTCGGCCCAGTGATTGTCGACCCCATCCTCGAGACCGGAATATCCGCCTGCGTCCGCCCCCTGTTGCCGTTCCAGCACGATTGAGCGACCGTTCGGCATGATCAGCCGCGTCCACACCAACAATACCCGCGATTGTCCAAATGCGACTCGGCTATCATAAACGCCGATAAGTCTTGCTCCCTGCGGGATAAGTTTCGCACGGCCAGAAGGAGTATCGTAGACCGCCTCTGTCACTTGCGCAGTGATTTGGCCGGGGAGGTCAGAGCGAATACCGGTAATGAGCGCTGCCGGAATGATAGTCCCCGCCTGGATGACAAAGGGAGATGCTGGACGTGAAAGCCTGTCAGGCGCCGTCGTCCGCCGGTCGACCGGAGCATTGACGAACAGCAGCTTGCGATCCTGCCCGTTCTGCGCGAAGGTTTCGTCAGACGATAACGCGGTGTTGGTGACCGTTTCCTGGGATGGGGCACGTGCCGGCGTGACGGGCGCGGTGGTTGGCGCAAATACCTTGCTTGTCCGAGCCGCTTCGGTCTCCTGGTTGGCCCGCTGTTGTTCGGCATCAAGCCCGACCGGAGCTGATTGACTTTCGGCCGTAACGATCGGTCGCCCCAGATCTCCCGGCAATGGCGGCCCAAGCCGGGGAACGTCGTGAGGGACGCCGGCATAGTCTTTCGGCAACGTCGCGAGCCCATCTGCGACGTTGTGGTGATCCGTGCTGTAGAGTTCGTCCGGCGTCGGATTGCGCGGATGGTTGCCCCTCAGCGCCCACAGAACCGCGCCAGAAATGAGCAGCAAAGCTAGCGCGGTGCCGCCGGCAAGAGCCTTGCGGGAAAGCCGCGCGATCCTGCGGCGCTCTGCACGCAGACGCAAGGCCTGCGCGGGATCGTCAGGTGATAGCCCTGGTCCAGATGCAGGGCCGAGGTTCTCGCTTGGGCCATTGTGCGTCATGATCGCCTCCCGTCGGACCTGACAATTCGGACTTTCTGCTGCTTGTCTGCGCCAAGGCGAAGCTCGGCCGCGGCGAACAGACGATCGGCGATCAGGACATTCCTGTAGATGCGATAGTTGACGAGTTCGGGCTTGCCGTCCTGGCCGATCACGAACAGCGGCGGCATTTCGCCCTGGCCGATCCCGGGCGAGAATTCGATGTAGACCTTGCGACCGTCGTCATACGCGTTGACTGGCCGCCAGGGCGGATTGTCGCCTTCGATGACGTAGCGGTAGCGGCGCTGATCCATCTCCGGGATGACCGGCATTGGTGGGAAAGCCTTGGAGCGGCTGGATTGGTCTTCCGGGTAATACCAGGCGACCGACGGCATGTATGGCTTTTCGCGAGAGCGGAGTTCGATCAGATAGGTTCGCCGATCGGTGTTGACGACAAGATTCGTCTCGATGGCGGGCCGTGTTGGCTTGACCATGATGTGAACGCGCCTGGTATCACCGCTGCCGCTCTCAGTGTCGGCGACGATCCAACGCACGGTATCGCCGGCCGCGAGCGGCCCCGAACCGGTCAATTGTTCGCCCGGTTCGAGCGCGATATCCGTAATCTGCCCGGGCGAGACATAGATTTGATAGAGCGCGCCGGGGCTATAGGGAAAGACCTGGACGGCGTTGAAATACCCTGCTCGCCGCGGCTGGACACGCGCCACATCATTGGCGATCTCGACGCGACCGGTCGGGTCGTTTGCCTCTGCTTCACCCTTGTTGCCGCCACGAGCTGGAGTCCAGGCCGGAGGGACATGCAAGGGACGCGCGTGGTCATCCGCCGGCATCGGGAGATCGGGAGATGGCGGCACCTCATCATCATAGCTGATCTGTGGCGGCTTGAAGGTCGTGCAGCCGGAGAGCGCGACCGTGAGAAGAAAAGCGAGACGTAAGGGCGCTCGTTTCCATTCGGGGTGCGCGGATCGCGGGACGGGTTTTCTCACTAACCGAGCTCCTTTGACCAGTTGATGGCATTGACGTAGACGCCCAGCGGATTCTTGCGGAGACGATCGGCATCGCGAGGGGTTTCGATGACGACGGAAAGAATCGCGGTCCAGCGCTCGGTCGCGGCCAGCTGGCCGCTGTCGTAGCGGCGCTCGGCCCATGCGACCCGAAAGCTTCCGGGCGAGGCCCGAATGACACTGGATAACTCGATCGCCACTTGCGTGTTGCCGAGCTTTGCGAAGGGATCGTTGTTACGGGCGTAGTCATTCAGTGCCGCTGCGCCACGATCGGTCGTGAAGTCGTAAGCTCTTAGCCAATTTTGCCGCAGGACAATGGCGTCCGATGGAAGGCCTCGCACATCTTCGATGAAGCGGCCGAGATGAAACGCGATTTGCGGATCGGTCGGCTGATAGAAAGGACTCGCCGGCGCGACTGCCTGGGCCTGACCGAGATGATCGATCTCCACCACCCATGGCGTGACGGTGCCTTTGGTGGACTGCGAGAGGAGGCCGGCGGCGAGCCCTGCCGACAGCAACAGACATCCGAATGCCATCAACCGCCAGTTTCTGGCCTGAACGCGCGCTGACCCGATGCGCTCATCCCAGACCTGGGCTGCCTTCTGGTAAGGCGTCACCGGCTCTGGCGTGCGGCCGTAATGAACGGATGGTCGTTTGAACATCACTGCCCTCCCTCGGACAGGTCGACGGAGGATCCGCCACCAGAGCCATCACCGCTGCGGACCGCGTGGGTCGCAGCAGATGCACCCTGGCTCACCGCCTGCGCACGTTTCATCCGGCGCGCCCAGGCCGGAGGCGCGTCCGCCGTTGACGAGCCACCGCCTACCCCGGCTGCCATGCGGCGCAGCGGGCTGACGATCGCCGAGCCGCCTGCGCTGGCGACACCACTCAAGCCTCCGGCTCGGTAAGCACTCGCCGCTCCTGTCGCTACCGTGGCTGCGCCACGGGCGCCGCCTACGAGCGCACCACCTGCTAGTCCAGCGCCGCCTGCCGCGAGACCGGCGCCAGCGACGATGGCGCCCCCTGCGGCCAGGCCAGTGCCGACCGCGGCGCCGGCACCGAGCTGCGGTCCACCGGATACGATGCCATTGGCAATGCCGGGCCCAAAGATGCCGAGGCCGAGAAGGGAAAGTGCCCCAAGCACGAGCGCCATGGCGTTGTCGATGGTCGGCTGGTTGCCGGCAAATCCTGCCGTGAATTGCGCAAACAGCGTCGAGCCGATGCCGACGATGACGGCAAGCACCAGAATCTTGATCCCGGAAGAAATCACGTTGCCGAGCACGCGCTCGGCGGCAAAAGCGGTCTTGCCGAACAGGCCAAACGGGATCAGCACGAAGCCAGCGAGCGTCGTCAGCTTGAACTCAATCAGGGTGATGAAGAGCTGGATGGCCAGAATGAAGAAAGCCAGCAGCACCACGATCCAGGCGAACAGCAGCACCACGATCTGGATAAAGTTCTCGATGAAGCCGACATACCCCATCAGTCCCCAGGCCGACTCGAGGAGTGGTCGTCCGGCATCAAGGCCAACCTGGGCGATCTTTCCCGGCCTCAAAAAATCGGCTGAGGAAAGGCCGGTGCCCGAGGCTTTCAGACCCAAACCGGCAAAGCTTTCGAAGATGATGCGGGCCAGGCTATTCCAATTGCCGATCAGAAAGGCGAAGACGCCGACAAAGAGAGTCTTCCTGACAAGGCGCGCCAGGATGTCCTCGTCTGCGCCCCATGCCCAAAACAGGCCGGCCAGCGTGAGATCGATGGCCGCCAGCGTCGCGGCGAGATATCCGACTTCGCCTCCGAGCAGCCCGAAGCCGGAATCGATGTAGCGGGTAAAGGTTTCCAGAAACTGGTCGATAATGCCCGTGCCGCTCATCGCTTATTCCTTTCCAGACTGCGGACCTGAATCATGCGGCCCGAGCCTGGGCCCGCGGTCGTGCTCAGAGGGAATGAACAATGGCGATTTGCCGTGAGAAGTGGCGCCTTCCGAGGAAGTTGGAGATGTCTGCCTGAGGAATTGACGGCGTTTCTCAGCCCAAGCCTTGCGGCATTCCGACAGAGCCTGTTTCTGCTCTGAGGTCACGGAGCGGCACTCCGCAAGTTTTGCCGGCAACGGATCCGACGCTTGGTCAGGGGACGTGGCGGATGTGGTTTGGTTTTCGTCGTCACGCAGGCGAATTGCACAGGCCGCGACGGTAAGGACGACGAGCATCATTGCCGCCAGTGTTGGCAGCCTGTCGATTTTTGACTTCTTCATCAGTGAAACATCCGAACGGCTGTGGGTTGATATCCCTGGCCCGGGCTCAGGAAGCGGCGCAGCTGCTCCCTGCTCTGGTCCTGCGCGGCGGCACGCTGGGCAGACTCCAGGTTCTGTGCGCGCCCATGAGCCGCGACGACCGCCGTGAGGTCGGCTAGCTGCTGAGCTAGCAAGGCCAGGAGCTGATTGCCGGCCTGGCTCGCTTGTAGAGCCCCGGTCGCGCCCTGGCTCGACGTGACAAGGGCAGACATCTCGGTACGGTTGGTATCGAGGTTGCCGACGACCGTGGCCTGCGTCCGCATGGCATCCTGCAGGCCGACAAGCGCGTTCTGCCAGCGCGTTTGCGCGTTTACGATCAACGCCTGATCCGAGATACTGGATGTTGCCGGCGCGTAGGTCGTTGAAAACGCACGATCAATCTGCCCGACGTCGTAAGCGATGCGCTGGGCCTGAGCGAGAAGCTGCTGGGTCCGCTGGATCGATTGCTCCAGTTGCAACAACGACGAGAACGGCAGCGTTGCCAGGTTCTTCGCCTGGTTAACGAGCATCTGCGCCTGATTCTGCAGAGACACGATCTGGTTGTTGATCTGCTGCAGGCTGCGAGCGGCTGTCAGCACATTTTGTGCATAGTTGTTGGGATCAAAAACGACCAACTGCGCCGACGCGGGCCTCGAGCTGACTGCAACGATGATCGCGATCATGCTGGCAGTGGCGAGACGGTAGAGGCGGTTCATTTGGGAGCCTCCAATTCGTCGAGATGCGGGATGAGGTCGGTCGCCCAGGAGATGTCGCGCGCCCCGAGCCAGCCGCGCAGAAAGTCCTCACGGCCATGTTCGGCAAGGACCTGTTCGATAAGGGCTTGGTCGGCTTTGGAGGAGGCGGCCGTGAAGGCGAGCGCAACCTCGCCGAGACCGAGCTCGAACAGGCGGTTGCCTCGGCGCGACTGACAGTAGTAGTCGCGCTTCGGCGTTGCGCGCGCCAGGATCTCGATCTGTCGGTCGTTAAGCCCAAAGCGTCGATAGATTGCCGTGATTTGTGGCTCGATGGCACGGTCGTTCGGCAACAAAATGCGCGTCGGGCAGCTCTCGATGATAACAGGCGCGATCGCGGAGCCATCGATGTCAGCCAGCGACTGGGTAGCGAAAATGACGGAGGCGTTCTTCTTGCGAAGGGTTTTCAGCCACTCACGCAGTTGACCGGAAAACCCTTCATCATCGAGCGCGAGCCATCCTTCATCGATGATGAGCAGAGTTGGCCGGCCACCAAGCCGTGCTTCAATACGGTGGAACAGGTAGGAAAGGACAGCCGGCGCAACTGCGGTGCCGATCAGCCCGTCGGTCTCGAAGACCTGGACAGAGGCATCGCCAAGGCGTTCGAATTCCGCATCGAGAAGGCGGCCATACGGTCCCCCAAGGCAATATGGCTGGAGAGCCCGCTTCAAAGCATTGGACTGAAGAAGAACGCAAAAACCCGTCAGGGTGCGCTCCGGGATCGGTGCTGAAGCGAGCGAGGTCAGTGCCGACCACAGATGATCCTTGGTTTCCGGCGTGACTTCGACCCTTTCACGACCGAGGATCGCGGTGATCCACTCTAAAGCCCAAGCGCGCTCGGATGGTTCGTCAATTGCCGCCAGCGGCTGAAGCTCGACGAACTCCGCGGATTCGCCCGAGAGCACGCCGCCGATGTCATGCCAATCGCCCCCCATGGCCATGGTGGCGGCACGTACCGAACAGCCAAAATCGAACGCAAAGATCCGAGCTTCGCCGTAACGGCGGAACTGTAGCGCCATCAGCGCCAACAGCACCGATTTGCCGGCGCCGGTCGGTCCGACTACCAGCGTATGTCCGACGTCTCCCACGTGAAGGGAGAAGCGGAATGGAGTGGATCCCTCCGTCTTGGCCAGAAATAACGGCGGCGCCTTGAAATGGTGGTCCCTGGCCTCGCCCGCCCATACCGCGGACAGCGGGATCATGTGTGCCAAGTTCAGGGTCGAGATCGGCGGCTGCCGGACGTTGGCATAGACGTGTCCCGGCAAGCTGCCGAGCCAGGCCTCGACCGCATTGACCGTTTCAGCCATGCAGGTGAAATCCCGGCCCTGGATCACCTTTTCGACGAGGCGGAGCTTCTCGTCGGCGGTAGCAGGATCGGTGTCCCAGACCATGATTGTCGCCGTGACAAAGGTCTGCCCAATTTGATCCGAGCCCAGTTCCTGCAGTGCGGCGTCGGCATCCATAGCCTTGTTATGCGCATCGGTATCGAGGAGCGCAGACGCCTCGTTGGTCATCACCTCCTTCAGGATTGCGGCCACTGATTTGCGTTTGGCGAACCATTGCCGTCTGATCCTGGTCAGAAGTTTTGTCGCATCCGCCTTATCGAGCATGATCGCCCGGGTCGACCAGCGATAGGCGAATGCGAGGCGGTTCAGGTCGTCGAGAATCCCGGGCGTCGTCGCCGTCGGAAACCCGACGATGGTCAGGACGCGCAAATGCGCTGAACCCAGCATCGGCTCAAGCCCGCCGGTGAGCGGTCGATCGGCAAGCAGCGCGTCGAGATACATCGGGATCTCGGGCACCCTGACGCGATGCCGCTTGGTCGAGACCGTGGAGTGCAGGTAAGTCAGCGTCGCCTCGTCGTCGAGCCAGGCGCATTCCGGCATAAAACCTTCGACGAGTTGCAACACGCGGTTGGTACGGTCCATAAACCAGCGGAGGATCTCTCGTGCATCGGCGTCGACGGTGCGGTTGCTGCCTTCGTAAAGCAGCCGCTCTGCTCTCGCTGTGCCCTCGGCCGGCGGCAGATAAAGAAATGTCAGGAAGTAACTCGACTCGTAATGGGCGCCGGCTTCTTCGAACTGCGCTCTGCGCTCCGCGTCGACCAGGGCGGAAGCTACATCCGGAAAGGTGTTGGGCGGATAAGCTCCCGCGGAATGGCGCTGGGCTTCGACAAAGACTGCCCACCCGGATTCAAGCCGGCGCAGCGCGTTGTTGAGGCGACCCGCAACAGCGACGAGCTCCGACGGGACGGCGCTGTCGAGGTCGGGTCCCCGAAACTTTGCCGTGCGCTGGAACGATCCGTCCTTGTTCAGGATGATTCCTTCATCGACAAGAGCTGCCCACGGCAGAAAATCGGCAAGGCGGGTATTGGAACGGCGGTATTCGGCAAGATTCATCATGGGAGACCTCACGTGTTGAGATGACCGGGGATACGGAGGTGTCGGCGGGCGACCTCGACAAAGTCAGGGTCGCGCTTGGCGGCCCAGACGGCGACCATGTGGCCAACGAACCAAAGCAGGAGGCCGACGACCCAGAGGCGCAGGCCGATGCCGAGCGCAGCGGCGAGCGTGCCGTTAAGAATGGCGACGGACCGTGGCGCGCCGCCCATCAGGATCGGCTCGGTCAGCGCGCGATGTACCGGCGTCACGAAGCCTGGGATCTCGGGATCCATCAGATCACCACTCCACCGCCGAACGAGAAGAACGACAGAAAAAAGCTCGAGGCGGCAAAGGCGATCGACAAGCCAAACACGATCTGGATCAGCCGGCGGAAGCCACCCGACGTGTCGCCGAACGCGAGCGACAGCCCGGTGACGATGATGATGATGACGGCGATGATCTTGGCGACCGGCCCTTCGACCGATTGCAGGATCTGGTTGAGTGGCTGTTCCCACGGCATGTTGGAGCCGGCGGCCCGGGCCGTGCTGGCCGTGATGATGGCTGTTGCGAATATCGGAGCAGCGACGAAATCTCGCCCGCGAGGCAGAGTCATACTCATGATTGGTCCCCTACTGCTGTCAGGCTGTAGTCGCCTGAAGTTCCGAGCCCTGTGACATCAGTGAGTTCGGCCAGACGACGCTCGGCGCCGCGTCCGCAAAGGACGGCGATGACATTGATGGTTTCCGCGATCAGGGCACGCGGCACCGTGACGACCGCCTCCTGGATCAGCTGCTCGAGCCGGCGCAGCGCGCCAAGCGCCGTGCCGGCGTGGATGGTGCCGATGCCGCCGGGATGGCCGGTCCCCCAGGCTTTGAGCAGATCGAGCGCCTCGGCGCCCCGCACCTCCCCGATCGGGATGCGGTCAGGCCGCAGGCGAAGCGATGACCGCACGAGATCCGATAGCGAGACCACGCCGTCCTTGGTGCGCAGCGCGACAAGGTTTGGCGCCTTGCACTGAAGCTCCCGCGTGTCCTCGATCAGAACGATCCGATCCGAGGTCTTGGCAACTTCCGCCAGGAGTGCGTTGGTCAGCGTCGTCTTGCCGCTGGAGGTGCCGCCTGCCACAAGAATATTCTTGCGTGCTTCGACCGCGCCTTTCAAAGCGCTGGCCTGGTCCCAAGTCATGATTCCGGCGGCGACGTAGTCGTCCAGCGTGAACACAGCGACGGCTGGCTTGCGGATGGCAAAGGCCGGTGCCGCAACCACCGGCGGCAATAACCCCTCGAAGCGCTCCCCCGTCTCGGGTAACTCGGCCGAGATACGCGGGCTGGCTGCGTGGACTTCGGCACCCACATGGTGGGCGACCAATCGAATGATCCGCTCTCCGTCCGAGGCAGACACCGTTTCGCCGGTATCCGCCATGCCACTCGACAGTCGGTCGATCCACAACCGCCCATCAGGGTTGAGCATGACCTCAACGACAACAGGATCTTCGAGAAAGCGCGCGATCGCGGGACCGAACGCTGTGCGCAGCATACGCGCGCCGCGCGAAATTGCCTCCGATTGAATGGAATGGATTGCCACCGCCGTCCCCCAACGAATGAGGCCGTCCCGAGCGGCCTCAGATGGGGATGAATAGAAAGGTCAGGAAATGGCTCGGCGCAACAAGGCAGTTATCAGGTGAGTAGCTTGGCGTAGGAAAAGAGAAATAAAGGAGTGTCCGGAGTCTTCGCTTAGAAACGACGGCGGCGTGAACAACGGCTTTTAAGGTCAGCCGCTCGATCGTTATGACTGCCGTTTCGCTATGCGAACGAAGCCTTCGAAGAGGTGATCGGGATGAAGCTGCCGGAGTTTACCGGCCGAGACTGGTCGATACTCGCGTCGTTCGTCGACGAGAAGGATCAAAACAGCACACTTGCGAAGTCCATGCTCGGCGATAATGATGACTTCCGGGGAACGTTCAGGCGCAGCCAGCCAACACCATTGGTCGTCGAGGCGTTCTGCGGGGTGATCCAGCAGGAAGACGGATCCGAGGACTACCGAATTGCGGCACTGATTGATGTCACGAGCCGGCTTGCAGAGCGGGAGGAGTTCGAGCGCAGGACGAAGGAGCAGGATGTTCTCCTTCGCGAGCTGCAACACTGCGTCAAGAACAACCTGCAGCTCATCGTCGCTTTGATCCGGCTCGAAGCCAGAGCCGAGCGACGCGGGGAGAAGGTCAATTTGGCGTCGCTTGCTGGTCGGATTGAGTCCCTGTCCATCATGTATCAGGCTCTCTCACCGGACGGGCGTCAGAGCGAGATCGAATTGGGGCACTACCTGAGCCAGATCGCATCATCGCTCATGAATGCGTACGCGGCCGAAGGTATCCGGCTCGACATCAAGGTCGACCACACGCCGACTTCCATAAACGTTGCGTTGCCGGTTGGTTTGATCGTGAATAAGCTCATGACCAATGCATTCAAGTATGCCTTTGCGGACAAGCCGGGTGGAACGATAACACTGCATTGCCTGCGGCAGGAGGATCCTGAACGATATTGCGTAATGGTGGGGGACGACGGCATGGGCTTGCCGGAAGGCGGGCGGTGGCCCGTTCCCGGAAAGATCGGTGCGCTGATCGTGCAGGCTCTGCATGAAAATACGAAGGCTGACATAGTGGTCGAGACCGAGCGGAACGGTGGAGTTCGTGTGACGCTCAGGTTCGGCCACAAGGTGCCCATAGCCGTGGGACATCGCTCCGAAGCAGTGCGGGGCGATGCCGCGGGGATTAGTCCTTCCAGCGGAAGGTGATGCCGGTGCGGTCGCAGGCGTAGCGGTGCCAGGTAGGCCGCTAATCCCTGCGGGTCGTCGAGAGGCAGCGGCAACAGAAGACAACGCGCTTCTTCGGAATTTGGTTCGGGGTTGACCAGGCCCAGCAACCGGTCCCAGGAAAACAGCGCCAGAACGCCCATCACCCGGGCGAGATCACAGTATCCCCCCGGCGGCGGCCGCCTTGTGTAGTTTGATTGGCGGGCCGAGGATTTGACCTTAAGTCTAGCTTTAAGGTCACCTGGCGAATGCAGGTCAATGTGTTGGGCGCCGAGCGTCGGCGGCGATGGAGTTACGACGAGAAGGTTCGCCTTGTCGAAGAAACCTTGCAGGCTGGCGAGACGGTCTGCGGCGTCGCGCGCCGGCATGGGGTGGCTCACAGCCTGCTGTTCACTTGGCGTCGACAGGCGCGCCAGGGTCGACTGGGCGGAGATTCTGTGCCAGCTCTCGTTCCCGTCGAGATCACACCGATGGCGGCTCCGACTTCGAGCGACGCGCCACAACGAGTATCTTCACCGCCTGCGCAGCGTGCAAGGGCTGGAATCATCGAGATCGAGCTTGGCGGCGGCTGTCGCGTTCGCGTTGACCGTGACGTGGACGTTGAGGCGCTGCAGCGAATTCTTGAGCTGCTGCGGCGACGATGATCCCGATTCCGAGCGGCGTCAGGGTTTGGATCGCCACTGGCCACACCGACATGCGTCGCGGCATGCAAAGCCTGGCTCTTACGGTTCAGGAGACCTTGAAGCGCGATCCCCATGCCGGCGATCTCTACATCTTCCGGGGCCGCCGCGGTGACCTCGTCAAGATTCTTTGGCACGATGGGCTGGGCATGTCGCTCTACGCCAAGCGCCTCGACCGTGGGAAGTTCATCTGGCCCTCAGCGTCGGACGGCGCGGTATCGATCTCGGCGGCGCAAATGGCTTACATGCTCGAGGGCATCGACTGGAGGAATCCCCAACTAAGCTGGCGGCCGCAGAGCGCTGGCTGATTCAGGAAAATCTGCGGCTGCCGGCATTTTGAGGAGTCCCAACGCATTCAATCTATGATTCACTGCGTCGCATGAATGCTGATCGCGACGCTGTTCCGGATGACGTTGGCGCCCTGAAGGAGGCGCTGGCAGTCGAGCGCGCGAAGGGTTTGGAGATCGCCGCTGAACTCGCGGTCGCCCGCGCGAAAGCGTCGGAAGACGAAGCGCTGATCGCACAGCAGCAGTTGCAGATCGCCAAGCTGAAACATCAGATCTATGGGCCACGGTCGGAACGTTCGGCGCGGCTGATCGAGCAGTTGGCGCTGACGTTCGAAGAGCTGGAAGCCGACGCCACCGAGGACGAGCTGGCGGCGGAACGGGCCGTGGCGAAGACGACGACAGTGCGTGGATTTACACGCAAGCGCCCCGAGCGTCAGACCTTCCCCGAGCATCTGCCACGGGAACGGGTGGTGATCGATCCGCCGGCAGCTTGTGAATGTTGCGGCAGCAATCGCCTTCGCAAGCTCGGCGAGGACGTGACGCGCACGCTGGAGGTAGTGCCGCGCCAGTGGAAGGTGATCGAGACGGTACGGGAGAAGTTCTCCTGCCGCGATTGCGAGAAGATCAGCCAGGCCCCGGCGCCGTTCCATGCCATCCCGCGGGGATGGGCCGGCCCGAGCCTCCTGGCCATGATCATGTTCGAGAAGTTCGGCCAGCATCAGCCCTTGAACCGCCAGGCCGAGCGGTATGCCCTGGAAGGGGTGCCGATCGCGCTATCAACCATGGCCGATGCCGTGGGGGCGGTCTGTACGTCGCTGGATCCCCTGCTGCGCCTAGTGGAAGCCCATGTTATGGCAGCCGAGCGCCTTCATGCCGACGATACGACGGTGCCGGTCCTGGCCAAGGGCAAGACCGACACGGGACGGTGCTGGATCTACGTTCGGGACGACCGGCCGTTTGGGGGCGCGGGTCCACCAGCAGCGATGTTCTACTACTCACGCGACCGCAAGGGCGAGCATCCGCAGGGGCATCTGGCCCGGTATGCCGGCATCCTGCAGGCCGACGCCTATGACGGCTACAACCAGCTCTATCTGGCCGGGCGCCAGCCCGGACCGATCCGGGAGGCTGCCTGCTGGTCACATGGAAGGCGCCCGTTCTTTGCCATGGCCGACATCGAAGAGAATGCGCGGCGCAAGGGCGCCGGAAAGAAGGAAATCCCGCTCTCTCCGATCGCGATCGAGGTCGTGCGGCGGATCGATGAGCTGTTCGAGATCGAACGTTCCATCAATGGCAGGAGCCCCGAAGGGCGTCTTCAGGTGCGACAGATGCTGAGCCGGCCTCTGGTGGAGGACCTTCAGGTCTACATGCGCGAACAGCTCGCCAAACTGTCCCGCGGTCACGACCTGGCCAAGGCGTTCAACTATATCCTGAAGCGATGGGCAAGCTTCACGCTGTTCCTGGACGATGGACGCGTGTGTCTCTCCAACAATGCCGCCGAACGAGGCTTGCGAGGCATTGCTCTTGGACGAAAATCCTGGCTGTTCTGCGGGTCTGATCGCGGAGGGCGACGTGCCGCAGCCATGTACAGCTTGATCGTCACGGCAAAAATGAACGGCATCGATCCGCAGGCGTGGCTTACGGATATCCTCGCTCGCATCGCCGCCCATCCGGCTCATCGGCTGGACGAGCTTCTGCCCTGGAATTGGACGCCAGCACCAACAATCTCTGCTCAAGCCGCATGACCATCCATGTTAACAAGGTCCATCACGTCACCACCATCACTCAGGTCGCGAAAGACCTCGGCGAAGATGAGGATTGGCTACGTGACGTCGCCAACGAAATGGAGATCGAGGACGGCGTCATCTGGGTCTATGGCGTCGGAGAAGACGGCGTCCAGGCGTTCACCGACTTCGGAATCGAAAACCTGATCGAACTCGTCCGGATGTACAAAGAAAGTCCGGGATTGCTTAAGCGCTGGCCGTCCGAATAATCCAACTCGCCTGCGGCCTACGCCGGACGCATACAGATCACATCGGAACGGTGGGTGAGATCAGATCGGAGTCCTTGGGCGAAAGGATCGAAATCCGGATACAATCTATGGCGCCCCCACTCGTCGCTGAAATACCTTACCCCCAGCCTTATGCCGCTCACCTCACCGCAACGGACGATCGGCTGCGCAACGCCGACCAGCTCCGCTATGCGCTTTGGGAGACAAAGTCCAATTCAGCGCAGTGCTTCGGCGACTGTGTATCCGGCAAACTACGGGAGACTAGCCCGCAGGATCAATCGGAATTCGGCAAATCCGCTCGCCACCCGGACCGACAAACTGCGGGAAAGTCGCAAATTAACGAGGCGTTTTGACAAACTTCCTTGGATAAGGGTTCATTAACCGTCAGCCGGAACAATACACACGTTTTATAGCTTACTCATTCGGTTCGTCATGCAACTCATTGTTTCACGAACATATGCCTTCCTCGACTCTCAGACACTCAGTGAACGGCTGGCTCGCGACGCTCTCTTCAAGATAAGCGAAAATGAGTTCTTGCTGCACATGGCATCAGAGGGCAGCGAGGACGACCGACTGCTTTGGTTCGATGGCAGGTCCGCATTGCTTTGGATCAATCAAGAAGAAGGCGACTATGGCCTGAACTGGGAGTGATAGTCATCCTCAGCGCTGACCGTTCGAACAGAAAAAGTTAAATTATTCTCGTCATACTACTCGCATTGTATCAACGTTGAGCTTGCTGCCATGGTCGAAACCAGAATTGCGCCGCGCTTTCGCGTCATCAAGTCAGCCAGAATTGAGTGCGGCGGGATCAAAACGCCCTGCATAATTCGTGATTTATCGACAACAGGAGCCGCGCTGGAAATCTCTGAGCCTGGCGGGAAAATCCCGGCATCTTTCAATCTGCTAGTGCCCGAAGATGGCTTGACGCTGCCATGTCGTGTGATTTGGCGCAGGGAGTTTCGGATCGGCGTCGCTTTCGACTAGGAATGCTCAGTTAGCACCTAAGACACGGTGAAGTCTAAAGATCGTCTGGCCCCCTAACGCCTACTCGTCTTAGATCACGCAAAAGCTTTCTTACTAAGTGCGCGTTGATTGTTTGAAGCTCGCGATTGCTGCCGAACTTAAACGGCTTACTTTGACTTACAATACGA
>LNFM01002011.1_pt1 | contig 95972 bp, 92 predicted proteins | sample 596031 | NCBI WGS metagenome assembly LNFM01 (sample SAMN04254537, study PRJNA301005) | activated carbon metagenome | isolation source: dual media filters at the Ann Arbor, Michigan drinking water treatment plant | place: USA: Ann Arbor
GTCCGGGCCGCCGGAGGCATACTTGTCGCCGAGCGCAGTCATTTTGGGGACTTGGATGTCCCAAAATGTATAGCGAGCACGGCGACACTATCACTATAAACCTCATTAGAAATCAGTTCAATTCGTTCTCATCTGTCACCTTGTCGGCGCGCCACTTCTAATAATTTCCCTGCAATGCCTGGAAAAAGTCCGCGTGAAAGCCCGAGGTGAAGCACTACAGCACCGGCTATCTTTTTGTGGTGAAGTTTTTCAGCCGGGCCGGGGTTTCCGTCGCGCCGTAGGTTCGGCGTTCCACGGGTCATCCGGCCAGGGGTGTTTGGGGTAGCGGCCTTTGAGTTCTTTTTTTACTTCGGCGTAGGTACGTTCCCAGAAACCGCGCAGGTCTTGTGTTACCTGGATGGGGTGTTGTGCGGGGGAGAGCAGGTGCAGGGTCACAGGCACGCGTCCCCAGGCGACGCGCGGGGTGTCGGCGAGGCCGAACATTTCTTGCAGTTTTACCGCCAACACCGGCGATTCACCGGGGGTGTATTGCAGGCGCAGGCGTGATCCGCTGGGTACGGTGAGGTGGGTGGGCGCGCCTTCGTCGAGACGGGTGCGCTGCGTCCAGTCCAGCGTGTTTTGCAATATTGCCATCAGGTCGAGGCGGGTCAGATGATCGCGGCGGGTGATGCCGTCGAGATAGGGTTCCAGCCAATATTCCAGCGTCGCTGCAAGATGCGCATCGCTTATATCCGGCCAGTCGTCCTTCGGGCACCAGTGGCGCAGCGATAACACGCGTGCCTGCCATTCCTTGGTCTCGCGCGTCCAGGGCAATGCTTCCAGCCCCAGACGGCGCACGCCTTCAAGCATGGCATTGCGTATTGCCTCTGGACTGGCTTTTGCCAGCGGTTGGCTGGCGAGCACGATTTCTCCAATCCGTTCTTCACGCCGCGCGATGACGGCCTGCTGCTGGCTGTCCCAGCGCACTACGTCCTGTGTTTGTATTCGTCCCGTCAAATGTTTGCGCAATGCCTGCGCGGTGACTGGCGCGGCGAGGTAGATCACGCCTTCGGCATTGCCGCCTTCACGGTGTGTTTTTCCCGCGTCCATCTGCGCGGCCACCAGATAGGTGTGCTTGATGAGATGATCCTCACACGCCAGGCGCGCGCCACGGCCATTGGCGAGCAGGTAGCGTCCGGTGTTGGCGTCACGCTGCGCGGCGATGCGGTCTGGATAGGCGAGGGCCAATAGCAGGCCGGCATTTTCGTCGCTGGCGGTGACGGCAGGTTCCCTGATATTCATCTGCCGCCGCCACTGGCTGGCTGTCTGGTCGATGCGTTCGCAGGCGTAAGGGTCTGCTCCGTATGATTGCGCACCGGCCCTGCCGCGCTTGCGGAATGCCATTATCGCCTCGACGCGCTCCAGCAGGTCGCAGGTACGTTTACGGCTCTGGTTGTCGCTGGTGAGGATGTCGCGCTCGGCAAGCAACGCCGAGATATCGCAGGCCAGTGCTCCCAATCCCAGCTTGTTGCCTTCCAGCAGCAGGTGAGCGAGGCGTGGATGCGCGGGCAACGCGGCCATTGCCTGGCCGGAAGGGGTGATCAAGCCCTTGTCATCCAGCGCGCCCAGCTCGATGAGCAACTGCCGCGCCTGGGCCAGGGCGCCGGGCGGGGGCGGGTCCAGCCATGCCAGGTCCGCCGCATTACGCACTCCCCATTGAGCAAGATCCAGCGCCAGCGGGGCGAGGTCGGCGGCGAGGATCTCCGGTATGGTCTGGGCTTGCAGGCCGCGCTGGGTGGATTCGCTCCATAGCCGGTAGCAATACCCCGGCCCGAGACGCCCGGCGCGTCCGGCGCGCTGATCGGCGGATGCACGTGATACGCGCACTGTGTCGAGTCTTGTCAGGCCACTGTTCGGGTCGAAATGCGGCACGCGCGCGAAACCGCTATCCACTACGCTTGCGATACCTTCGATAGTCAGGCTGGTTTCGGCGATGGAGGTGGCCAGCACTATCTTGCGCCGCCCACTGGAATCAGGCTGGATCGCCCGGTCCTGCGCCTCTTTCGGCAGGTCGCCATAGAGGGGATGGATGCGCACCTCTGCGCAGGCGGGATCGGCCTCCAATAGCCGCAGTGCGCGCCGGATCTCGCCGCCACCGGGAAGAAACGCCAGCACGTCGCCTTGTTGCTCGTTTAAGGCGCGGCGCACTGCGGCGGCCACGGCCTCGGGCGCTCTGTTTTCCGGATCGCGCGGCAGGTAGCTGACAGTCACCGGAAAGCTGCGTCCCATGCTGGTGATGACCGGCGCGTTATTCAACAGTCTGGCGACGCCTTCGGTATCCAGCGTGGCCGACATCACCAGCACCTTCAAGTCGTCGCGCAGGCCACGCTGGCTGTCAATGCACAGCGCCAGCGCGAGATCGGCATTAAGGTTGCGCTCGTGAAATTCATCAAAGATCACCAGCCCTATGCCTTCCAGCGCCGGGTCGCTTTGCAGGCGGCGGGTGAGGATGCCCTCGGTCAGCACCTCGATGCGTGTCTGGCGCGAAATCTGGCTGTCGAAACGGATGCGGTAACCCACTGTCTGTCCCACCTTCTCGCCCAGCAGATCCGCCATGCGCGCCGCCGCCGCCCGCGCCGCGAGACGACGCGGCTCCAGCATTATGATCGAGCGGCCTTGCAGCCAGGGTTCATTCAGGAGCGCGAGCGGCACCAGCGTGGTTTTGCCCGCGCCGGGCGGGGCTTGCAGCACTACCGCGGGATGGGCGGCGATTGTGGTGCGCAGCTCGGGGAGGGTTGATTCGATAGGCAAGGAGGCGGGCATATGTGACTTTTTGGTAAGGAAAAGCAAAAATGCTGTTTTTTGAATTGTCTGAGCGTCCTTGCGCTTCATTCCATTTCTAAGTCAGTAGGGTGCGTCATACGCACCAATGATTGTGGTGCGTATGACGCACCCTACATAGTCTCACTTGCCGAGCGCGCCGAAGACTTTCTTTACCCAGTGACCAGTGCGCGCGACAGGGTCAGTGCGGATGGCGCGTTCCTCGTCGGCAACCATGAGAAACAAGCCGTCCAGGGCCTTTTGCGTTACGTAATCCTGTACGGTCGCTTGCTCTTTCCCTACCAGGCCGAGTTTGGATGCCGAACCGGCGACACGGTTATATTTCCCGGTTACGCCCAGGCGCCCCACTGCCTTGTCCACTATCGGAAGAAAGCGGGTGCGCAGATCCGGTTCAGTGGATTTGCGGAAATATTGGGTCGCTGCATCCTGCGGGCCGGTCAGGATCTGCTTCGCATCTTGCACGGACATCTGTTTGATCGCGGCTACCAGCAGCGTCTTTGCTTCCGGCACGGCAGCTTCGGCGGCACGGTTCATCGAGGTGACCAAATCGTCGATCGCTTTGCCTTGGCCCAGTGTGCGCAGCATGGGTTCTGCTTTCCGCACTGCATCGGGGAGAGGGATGCGCACCTTGTCGTTGCCGAGAAATCCATCTTGCCGCCCGAGGCTGGCCACTGCGTTGCCCGCGCCCTGGGTAAGCGCCTCTTTCAGGCCATTCACTACATCGCCGTCGGAAAGCGCGGCGATTCCGGTGTTGTCCGCGGGTTGGGACGGCTGCGGCGTGGTGAGCCGTTTGAGGTCGCCGAGGTCAAAGGCGTTCGCTTGGACGCACATGAAAATCAAAGCAAAAAAACAGAAAATGTTGCGCATCCTGCGTGTCCTGAAAATACCCTGATGCTGTGTTGATCGAATGTTGTTATTCATCCTTGATGGCTCCTGTTACAGGATGGGATGGGCGGGGCCGATATGATAAGGTATGTCCAGTATCTACTTTTTGCTATTGCCCGGCAATCCCCGTTGGCGATATGGCTGCGGCGAAACTATTGCCACGCTGACGGGTCGAAATAATATGATTGAAACATAGGCGGAGAAAATCAAATGTTGCGCTGGACCGTATTGATCGTTGTGCTGCTGTCTGGCTGTGCTTCTATCCCCAAGCCGATCAGAGGGGATGTCGCCGCCATTTCTCCGCAACAGGCGTTACACGAGGATACGGCCGGCAGCCGTGTGCGCTGGGGCGGGGAGGTCGTCAAGGTGACGGTGAACAAGGACGAGACCTGTTTCGAACTGCTCGCCAAGCCGCTCGATAGTTCGGCGCGTCCTCTGCGCAGTGATAACTCAGACGGCCGCTTTATCGCTTGCGCGCCCCAGTTTTTCGATCCTGCCGTGTATGCCAAGGGGAGGGAGATAACTGTGGTGGGTACGGTGATAGAGCCGGTCAGCGGCAAGATTGGTGAATACGACTATCGCTATCCTCGTCTAACAATCGAACGGATTTATCTGTGGCCGGAACGCCCTGATTTTTCCACCATGCCGCCTTATTATTACCCCTCGCGCCCGTTTTATCCCTATGGCTTTTATGATCCATTCTGGCCGTCGCCTTTCATGCCCCGCTATTTTTGGTGACTAAGAGCCTGGAGCCGTTGCCGAAAGGGGGTGAGCCTGCCAGGCTCCATCTCACCACTTCACCACACGCACATTGTAAAGGGTTCTCCCTAAAAACCGCTCGCCGATGGTCTGAAAGCGCAACGGTACATCGGTGACATAAAAATGATAATCGGGCGCTGAACGTTGCGGATTCGCCAAGCCCATTTTGTCGAGCAAGTCAGCGGTCTGTTCCGCCATGCTTTCGGCGGAATCAACGAGTTGAATTTTCGATCCGGCGGCTTCTTGCAGCAGCGGTTTGAGCAGGGGGTAGTGTGTGCATCCCAGCACCAGGGTGTCGATGTTTTGCGCCAGTACGGGCTTGAGATATTCCTGCGCGGTAAGGCGGGTGACCTGGTGATCGAGCCAGCCTTCTTCCACGAGCGGCACGAATAACGGGCAGGCCTGTGAAAACACCCGGATGTCCGGGGCGCGCTGATGTATCGCGCGGGCATAGGCGTTGCTGTTGATAGTGGTTGGAGTGCCAATCACCCCCACATATTTTTGCCGTGTTGCCGCAATGGCACCCAATGCGCCGGCATCAATCACATCCAGCACCGGTACGGGGGAGAGGTCGCGCACTACCTGTGAGGCTACGGCGGCCATGGTGTTGCACGCAATGATGAGCAGTTTGACGTTCTGCTGGAGCAGGAATTCCGTGATCTGGGTTGTGAAATGGGAGATGGTTTCGACTGACTTCACCCCATAGGGCACACGCGCCGTGTCGCCGAAGTAAACGATGTTTTCAAAGGGCAGGCGCTCCATGAGTGCGCGCACGACGGTAAGGCCGCCGACGCCGGAGTCGAATACGCCTATGGCATTATTGGAACTGGGAGGCATGGGATTCATGTGTAGCAAATGATGTAGGTATGCAATCTCACAAGTATACAGGTTTTAATGTCTTAGAGCCTGTTCACGATCTCGCTGAAGGGCACATCGCGGCGTTAAAAGTGGCCTCAAAATGCTCACATACTCCGTGTATGCTCCGCTTTTTCGGCCACTTTTGCCTTGCGCTGCATCCCTTGATCGACCAGTTTTCCTGGTTCTCATCCCTTCAAAAAATCCACACTTAGCCGCTATAGAACATGTGGCAATCGGCATTGTCTACCTATTTAGATGCCGCGTTTCATGCAGGCTCTCACGGTACAGAAGTAATGTCAGACAGAGAGGTGAGTATGTTAGGCTGGCTGAGAAAAAGATTTACTCGATGGCTTGCCCAGGAGATGGGCTCCAACGCCTCACCGTTGTGCGATTTCGAACGTTTGCGCCGGGTAGTTCGCCCCGGGGATGTGGTGCTTGTGGAGGGGAGTACCCGTCTTAGCGTTTTCATCAAAAATATCACTCAAAGCCAGTGGACTCATTCCGCGCTCTATGTTGGTTATCTTCATGAAATAGAGGACGAGGGGATACGCTGGCATATCCGCAGGTTTTATGATGGTGATCTCAGTGAGCCGTTACTTATCGAAGGGCTGATTGGCCAAGGCATTATCATTGCCCCTCTGAGCCGTTATCGCAGCGCCCATCTGCGTGTTTGCCAGCCGCGTGGTTTGTCATCCGATGATGCCTATAAGGTGATCGGGTTTGCCGTGCGGCACCTGGGTGTCGAGTATGATGTTCGTCAACTGTTCGATCTGGCACGGCTGATGTCTCCATACGGTGTGCTGCCACGGTATTGGCGGTCCAGCCTGTTTGATGTTCGCGCGGATATTTCCAGTCGCACCATATGCTCCACGCTGATTGCGGCGGCGTTTGAATCCGTGAATTTCCCGGTATTGCCGGTGGCGCGCCGCGGTGACGATGGTAATCTGCGGCTCTACCCGCGCAATGCGCGCTTGTGCATACCCCGTGACTTTGATTATTCTCCCTACTTTGATGTTGTGAAGAGTGCTCTGCCAGTCTTGGACGATGTGGGTGTGTATCGCCATCTGCCCTGGGACAGCAGCGGGGCGATTTGCAATAACGAAAACGACTGCGTTGTGCCTGTGGCGGCATCGTCCCTGGCGGCCAATGCCAATAAAGATGCCGTCGCGCGTAATGGTGTGCAATGGCGCAGCCGCCGCGCCCGAAGGCATAGAGTTATAGTGGGAGCGACCAAGACATGATGTCCTTTTTGTTGGTGGTAGGTGTTTTGCTGGCCGCTATGGCAGCGCTGCTCGGTGTTCCGGCATTAAGGCGGCCATTAATCAGTAACAGAATATTGCCATGGTTCCGCGCTGCACTGCCGCCCATGTCTCAAACCGAGCGCGATGCGATTGAGGCGGGTACGGTATGGTGGGAGGGCGACCTCTTCAGTGGCCGTCCCGACTGGAACAAGCTGCTCGCCATCCCCGCGCCGAAACTCAGCGCCGAGGAGCAGGCGTTTCTCGATGGCCCGGTGGAAGAGTTGTGCCACATGCTCAACGACTGGCACATCACCGAGGAATTGCACGATCTGCCGCCGCATGTCTGGCAATTCATCAAGGACAACCGTTTCTTCGGCATGATCATCCCGAAAAAATACGGTGGCCTGGAATTCTCCGCTTTGGTGCATTCCGCGGTGGTGATGAAGATTTCCGGCCGCAGCGTGGCGGCGGGCGTGACGGTGATGGTGCCCAATTCCTTAGGCCCGGCGGAGCTGCTGCTGCACTACGGTACGGAGGAACAGAAGAACTATTATTTGCCGCGCCTGGCGCGTGGCGAGGAGGTGCCGTGCTTTGCGCTCACCGGCCCGGAGGCAGGTTCGGACGCAAGCTCCATCCCGGATACAGGTGTGGTGTGCCGTGGCACGTTTCAAGGGAATGATGTTGTTGGCATTCGTCTCAACTGGGATAAGCGCTATATCACTCTTGGTCCGGTGGCGACGGTGCTGGGTCTGGCCTTCAAGCTCTATGATCCCGACGGGTTACTTGGCAGCAAAAAGGAATTGGGCATCACCTGCGCGCTGATCCCGACCAATACGCTGGGGATCACTATCGGCAATCGCCATTTCCCACTCAACATTCCCTTTCAGAACGGGCCGAACAGCGGCAAGGATGTGTTTATCCCGCTGGATTGGCTTATCGGCGGTGCGGCAGGCGCGGGCCAGGGCTGGCGCATGCTCATGGAGTCTCTGGCGGCAGGGCGTTCCATCTCGTTGCCCGCGCAGAGTGTGGGGGCGAGCAAGCTGGCATGCCGCGCCACAGGCGCCTATGCGCGCATCCGCAAGCAATTCAAGATGCCTATTGGCCGCTTCGAAGGCGTGGAAGAGGCCTTGGCGCGTATCGCTGGTTATACTTACATGATGGACGCGGCGCGCGTCATGACCGCAGGGGCAGTGGATCTGGGCGAGAAGCCCTCGGTGGTGTCGGCCATCGTCAAATATAATCTCACCGAGCGCATGCGCAAAGTGGTCAACGACGCAATGGATGTGCAAGGCGGCAGCGGCATCTGCATGGGGCCGCGCAACCTGCTGGGGCGTGTTTATCAGTCCATTCCCATCGGCATTACGGTGGAGGGGGCGAATATTCTCACGCGTAGCCTGATCATCTTCGGCCAAGGCGCGGTGCGCGCTCATCCCTATGTGCTGAAGGAGATGCGGGCGGCGACGGATACCGATCCGCAACGCGCCTCCGAAGAGTTTGATAAGGCGTTTTTCGGGCACATCGGATTCACCGTGAGTAATGCCATGCGCGCGCTGTTGCATGGTTTGACGGGAGCGAATTTTGCGGGCGCGCCACAGCAGGCTGGGCCAGAGCGTCATTATTACCAGCAATTAACGCGCATGAGCGCCGCGTTCGCATTGGTGGCCGATGCGTCCATGCTGATGCTGGGCGGGGCGCTCAAACGCAAGGAAAAGCTTTCCGGGCGGCTGGCCGATGTGTTGAGCCACTTGTATCTGGCATCCACCGTGCTCAAGCGCTACGCTGATCAGGGGCGCCCCACCGCCGACCTGCCTCTGCTGCAATGGGCATGCGATGACGCGCTGCATCAAATGCAGGAGGCGCTGGACGGCCTGCTGCGCAACTTGCCGAACCGGGGTGCCGCCGCGCTGCTGCGTCTGCTGGTCTTTCCTCTCGGCAAGCCGTATGCTGCACCGCATGACGCATTGGGCCACAAGGCTGCGAGCCTTCTGCTTGAGCCTTCCGAGGCCCGCGACCGGCTGACGTTGGGAGTTTATGTTCCTGCTGATCTTGCCGAGCCGATGGGGCGGCTGGAAGACGCATTGAGGAAGACCATCGCCGCCGAGGCGGTGGAGAAAAAGCTGCGCTCGGGTGCATCGAACGGCAATGACGAGATGGCGCGGATAAGTGCAGCCGTCAAGCAAGGCGTGATCAGCGAAGATGAAGCAGGTGTCTTGCTTGATGCCATCGCCGCGCGTAAAGAGGTGATTAAAGTCGATGACTTTGCGCCTGAGTATTGGAAAACGGAGGAAATCGAGTGGCCAACGGAACAGAAAACGCCGGCAAGACGGTTTATATAGTCGACGGCAGCCGCACCCCGCAGCTCAAGGCTAAAAACAAGCCGGGGCCATTTACCGCCGGCGATCTGGCGGTGGCGGCAGGTCGTCCGCTGCTGGCGCGTCAGCCCTTCGAGCCTGGTGATTTTGACGAAGTGATTCTGGGCTGTGTGATGCCGGGGCCGGATGAGGCCAATATCGCGCGTGTTACAGCGCTGCGCCTGGGATGCGGCAAACATGTCCCGGCGTGGACGGTGCAACGCAATTGCGCCTCTGGCATGCAGGCGCTCGATTGCGCCGCGCACGACATCGCCGCGGGCCGCGCCAGCCTGGTGCTGGCGGGTGGTGTGGAGTCGATGAGCCATGCGCCCGTGCTGCTCAACACCGATATGGTGGGTTGGCTGGGCGAATGGAGCGCGGCGCGCAATTTTGGTGCTAAACTTGCCGCCCTGAGCAAATTGCGCCCGGCCTACTTTACACCGATTATCGGCTTGCTGCGTGGGCTCACCGATCCCGTCGTTGGCCTGTCAATGGGACAGACCGCCGAAAATATCGCGCACCGCTTTAACATCGGCCGCGAGCAGATGGACACCTTTGCTCTGGAAAGCCACCGCCGCCTGGCCAAGGCGCAGGATGAGGGCCTATTGAATGAGATCGAGACCCTCTACGACACGCGTGGCAATGCCTACGAACACGATGACGGCCTGCGCCGCGATGGTGACCTGGCTAAACTCGCCAAGCTCAAACCCGTCTTCGACCGTCATTTTGGCAACGTCACCGCCGCCAACAGCGCACAGATCACTGATGGCGCGGCACTGCTGATTCTGGCAAGTGAAGAGGCCGTTGATAAATATCAACTGCCGGTGCTGGGCCGGATTATCGACAGCCAGTGGGCGGGATTGGAGCCGGCGCAAATGGGGCTTGGCCCTGCCCACGCTATGGCGCCGATTATGCGGCGGCGCGGATTGACGATTGGCGATATCGATTACTGGGAGATCAATGAGGCCTTCGCCGCGCAGGTATTGGCATGCCTGGCGGCATGGAATGATGACGATTATTGCCGCACTGAACTGGGGCTGCAAGGCGCGATGGGAATGATCGATCACGCGCGGCTTAATGTCGATGGCAGTGGCGTGAGCCTTGGACACCCCGTGGGGGCGAGCGGCGCACGCATAGTGTTGCATCTCTTGAACGTATTGAAGCGCACCAGTACGCGGCGCGGCATGGCCAGCCTGTGCATCGGCGGTGGTCAGGGCGGCGCGATGCTGGTCGAAAGCGGAAGGGAGTGACGATGACGGAATTCACATACAAGAATTGGCGCGTTGAGCGTGATAGCGACGCTATCGTCTGGCTGCATCTGGACAAGGCGGGAAGCGCCACTAATGTGCTCTCCGGCGATGTGCTGGAAGAACTCAATACCATCCTCGATCCATTCATATCGGAACAACCTCGCGGCCTGATCATTCTGTCCGGTAAAGCTAACGGATTTATTGCCGGGGCGGATATCAATGAATTTGTGCCACTGAAAGAAACCGCCGATGCCCTGGCGCTGATCCAGCGCGGACAAAAGGCATGCGACAAGATTGCCGCGCTGAAATGCCCCACCGTAGCGCTGATCCATGGCTTTTGTCTTGGCGGTGGCATGGAGTTGGCGCTGGCGTGCCGTTACCGCATCGCGGATGACGATGCGCGCACTCGCCTTGGTTTGCCCGAGATCAAACTTGGCATTCATCCCGGCTTCGGCGGCACGGTGCGCCTGCCGCCGCTGGTGGGTGCGCCCGCTGCGATGGACTTGATGCTCACCGGCAGAGCTATTGATGCGCGTGCCGCGAAAAAGATGGGGCTGATTGATTATGCCGTACCCACCCGTCATTTGAAGCGCGCCGCACGCGGGATAGTGATGAATCCGCCCGCACCGCATCGCCCCAAGGGCTGGCTGGCACTCACCAATAACAGTCTGGTGCGTCCATTGCTGGCGCGGACGATGCGCGCCAAAGTGGCGGAAAAAGCCCCCGCCGCGCACTATCCCGCGCCGTATGCGCTGATCGACTTGTGGCAGAAACACGCCGATGACCCGGTACGGATGATGCAGGAAGAGGCGGCCTCCGTAGCCCGCTTTGTGCTCGGCGATACGGCGCATAATCTGGTGCGCGTGTTCTTTCTGCAAGAGCGGCTTAAATCGTTGGGCAAGAAAGAACTGATTGCACCACGCCATGTGCATGTCATCGGTGGCGGCGTAATGGGCGGCGACATTGCCATCTGGTGCGCGCTGCAAGGCATGCGCGTTACGGTGCAGGACCGCAAGCACGAAACCCTGGCGAAGGTCATCAAGCGCGCCTATGCGTTGTACAAGAAGCGCCTCAAGCAGCCACGCCTGATCCAGGCGGCGCTGGACCGTTTGATCCCGGACGACAAGGGCGCGGGCGTGAGCCATGCCGATGTAGTGATCGAGGCGATCTTTGAAGATATTACCGCGAAACAGAATCTCTACCGCCAAGTCGAGCCCAAGCTCAAGCCGGGCGCGTTGCTCGCCACCAATACATCCAGCATCCCGCTCGAAGTGCTGAGCGAGGCGCTCGCCAATCCGTCACGTCTGGTCGGGCTGCATTTCTTCAACCCCGTGGCGCAGATGCAACTGGTGGAGATCGTCAGCAGCCCGATTACAGACCCCGGTGTGGCGCGCCAGGCCGCCGCCTTTGCGCGCCACATCGACCGTTTGCCTTTACCCGTGAAAAGCTCGCCGGGTTTTCTCGTCAACCGTGTGCTCATGCCGTATCTGCTCGAGGCCGTGACGATGGAGTGGGAAGGCGTGCCTGCCACCGCTATCGACAAGGCGGCGCTCGATTTTGGCATGCCGATGGGGCCGATCCGCCTGGCGGATACCGTTGGCCTGGATATTTGCCTGTCTGTTGCGGAGATTCTGTCGCAGCGATTGAATGTTGATGTGCCGCCGCGCCTGCGTGAGCTGGTGAGTGCTGGCCGGCTGGGCGTCAAGAGCGGGCAGGGATTTTACACCTATCATGGTGACAAGCCGCAGATGCCGCGCCTCAAGCCGGGGTATGTTCCGCCTTCCGATGTGGCGGAGCGTCTGATACTGCGCTTTCTGAATGAAGCGGCGGCGTGCCTGCGCGAAGGCGTGGTCGCCGATGCCGATCTGCTCGATGCGGGGGTGATATTCGGCACAGGATTTGCCCCGTTCCGCGGCGGGCCGATTCATTATGTTCATGAGTCTGGCGTCGAGACCCAGCGCAAGAAACTGCAAGCGCTGGAAGAGCACTACGGCAAGCGCTTCGTGGCAGATGAGGAGTGGGCGGAGTTGTGATTAGCTACATGTAGGGTGCGCTATGCGCACCCTTTGTTCGTTGTTCATCTGATGTGTGAGACGCACCCTACACTGGAATTCAGAGATTTATGATGACAAAAACATCCGACATCATCCCCATCGAAACAGCCCGCACCCTGCATGGACTGTTTCGCGAGCGCGTCAGGCGCACGCCCGAGGCGGTCGCCTATCGCCACTTCGACGAGCAACCCAGGCAATGGAAAGACACGACCTGGGCAGAAATGGCCAGCCAAGTGGCGCGCTGGCAGGCGGCGCTGGCGCGTGAAGGATTGCAGCCTGGTGATCGCGTCGCGCTGCTGATGCGCAATTGCCGCGAATGGGTGATATTCGAGCAAGCCGCACTCGGCCTGGGGCTGGTGGTAGTGCCGCTTTATCCCAATGACCGCGCCGACAATATCTCCTATATCGTGCAAGATGCCGGCGCGCGTGTCTTGTTCATCGAAAATGGAGATCAGTGGCGCAGCTTGGCAGAGGTGCGCTCTCAGCTTGAGGGTTTATTGCGTATTGTGACGCTACACCCAGTGATCGACGCTACAGAGCCGCGACTGCAACCTGCCATGGAATGGCTGCCTGAGCAAGGTGGCGAATTGCACACCCATGATTGCGAGTCCACGGCGCTTGCCACTATCGTTTACACCTCCGGCACCACTGGGCGCCCTAAAGGCGTCATGCTCAGCCACCTTAATATCTTATGGAATGCGCACAGTTGTCTGGACAGTGTTCCCGTTTACCGTGAAGATCTGTTCCTGTCATTTTTGCCGCTGTGCCATACCTACGAACGCCTCGTTGGCTATTATCTGCCGATGATGGCGGGTGCTACTATTGCCTATGCGCGTGCCATTCCTTTATTGGCCGAGGATATGCTGTCCGTGCGGCCTACCATCATGGTGTCCGTGCCGCGCATTTATGAAAGAATCCATGCCAAGATCAAGACGCAATTAGAGGAAGGGCCAACGCTCAAGCGCAATCTTTTCAATGCCGCCGTTGAAACAGGCTGGTCACGTTTTGAACGTCGGCAAGGGCGGGGTTCATGGCGCTTCTCCCATCTGCTTTGGCCGCTGTTCGATAAACTGGTGGCAAGCAAGGTGATGGCAAAGATGGGTGGCAGGCTGCGTATTGCCATGTGCGGCGGCGCGCCAATTTCTCTGCCAGTGTCCAAGGTTTTCATTGGGCTTGGTTTGCCTCTCCTGCAGGGTTATGGTCTCACCGAGGCCAGCCCCGTTATCAGCACCAACAAGGAACATGATAACGATCCGTCCGGCATCGGTCCGCCGATCCGCGATGCGCTCGTCCGCATCGGCGAGGATGGCGAACTTTTAGCCAAAACGCCCGGTGTCATGCTGGGCTATTGGCATAACCCCGAAGCCACGGCCAAGGCCATTGATGCCGATGGCTGGTTGCACACCGGTGACAAGGCGCGCATTGAAAATGGACACATCTATATCACCGGGCGCCTCAAGGAAATCATCGTCATGGCCAATGGCGAAAAGATGCCTCCCGCCGACATGGAAATGGCCATTGCTCTGGATCCCTTGTTTGAACAGGTGATGGTTGTCGGTGAAGGAAAGCCGTATTTAAGTGCGCTTGCGGTGTTGAACAAGGAACACTGGATGGGCCTGGCGAGTGAGTTAGGCCTGGATCCTGCCGCCCCTGCCTCTTTAAAAGATAAGCGTGTATGTAGTGCCGTGTTGCAAAGAATCGCCGAGCAATTGCGCGGCTTTCACGCCTACGCACAGGTGCGGCGCGTCGCTCTTGATCTTGAGCCGTGGACTGTGGAAAACGGCCTGATTACCCCTACTCTCAAGCTGCGGCGCAGCCGTGTGCTGGAGCGGTATCATGAGGCTGTGGAGAAGCTCTATGAAGGGCATTGATTGAACATTTTTCGTACCCTATATTCTTGATGGAAGTTCCAATGCAAGCCACTCATACCACTCTACCCGAAAATCGCCAGCCCACCCTGCGCCTGGTGGCGATGCCCACCGACGTCAACGCCGCGGGCGACATCTTCGGTGGTTGGATCATCTCCCAGATCGACATCGCCGGTAGCATCGAAGCCCATCGACGCGCCAAAGGCAGAGTTGTCACCGTTGCAGTGAATTCCGTGCAATTCCATGAGCCGGTGTTCGTGGGTGACATCGTGAGCTGCTATGCTGAAGTCATAGGAGTAGGGCGCACCTCCATCACAACCAACGTCAAAGTTTTCGCGGAGCGTGCCTGGCATGACGGCTCAAATATCATCAAGGTGACGGAGGCGACATTGACGTATGTTGCCCTGGATGAACATCGCAGGCCGACAGCGGTGCCCGCAGAGTAGGTTCCAGCTGCCACTTTTAGGATTATTGATATATTTCCCCTAACGAGAACCCGGTAGCGATCCGCTGATTTCGTCCGCCCATTTTATAGCCCCAAGATAAGCATCTCGAATACTGTCTGGTGCCAAATCAAGTCTTTGAATCTGCTCTTGCTGTTCATTTTTTTCATAGCTCAGGACGGTGTGCAAGACATTTCCATGCACACCTTGCTGGTGAAGCAGCGCGTCTTTTACCGCGTCTGACAGAGGCAATGCTTCGAGGATCTCATTCAATGGCTGATCCAGCAAGGCATCGAGTGTCGAGAAAAGCCCGACAGTAAAAAATGTTTGCAGGTCTTTCAGGCCCATGGCGTGGGCAAGCAATTCGCTCATTTTGGCTCTTGTCAGTGCCGTGGTCATCAGTGAAGTGGGCTTGTCATCCACGTTGGAAAGTACCAGGAGTGTTGCCCACATGCGAATGCAATTGGTTCCGACGATGACGAGTGCCTGATGTATCGAATCAACCTTTCTGGGTAAACCTGCCGCGGCGGAGTTGATGTAACGCAATAGCTTGTAACTGAGCGTCACATCCTGTACGACGATTTCTTCCAGACTTGCGAAGGAGAGTGACGGATTTTGCAGTATGCCCAAGGTGCGCAGGGCGGTCAGGCGCATCGCGGGCGCACGCCGCCCCTGAACGATCTTGGGGTGGGAGAGAAAATACCCTTGAAAATAGTCAAACCCCCATGCCTTGCACTGACCGAGCATTTCGTGTGTTTCGACCTTTTCGGCTAATAATTTGAGATTGTACCTTTTGAGCAAGGCGACGTGTTCCTGGACGGCTTCAACACTGAGCGCCAAAACATCGATTTTCACAATATCCGCAATTTCCAGTGCGGGACGCGCTGCTTCATGGAACACAAAGTCATCCAGGGCAATGGTGTATCCCTCCTTGGAAAGGCGCTGGAGCGCGGCAAGCATCTCCGCATCCAGCGTCACATCTTCGAGAACTTCCAGAACCATCTGCTCTTTCGGGAATTGCAGAAACGCTGTATCAAGCAGAAAGCTGCGCGTCAGATTGATAAATGCCTGATGTTTGCCAACCAGGTTTTCCAGCCCGATTTCCAGAAAAGTGTTGATGATCACCTGCGAGCTTGCTGTATCGCCGTCCATGGCGCGCGCGCGATTGTGATCATCGTCGCGGTACAGTAATTCGTAGGCCACAACGCCTAACTGGCGGTCATAGATGGGTTGTCTTCCGATATGGAGGTTCGGCATGCTAATTTTAATTCTTGACAGGAATACTCCAGTATATCGGCGTTAGTGATGACTTCATGAAGTGTGGGGTAAAAAAACAGAAGTTTGGTATTCGCGCCCGGCAGCCATAGCGGTTCGCTACCGGAATGCCGGAGCTAGCAGCCTGTTGGACTTAGGCTGAATCTGCTGCAACAGTGGGAGAGTGGTCCATTTTTTCGCTACGATCCCCTAAGTCCGACAGGCTGCTAGCTCCGGCATGGCTTCCCGCCAGCGTTGAAAGCGTTGCGCCAGCGGCGGGTTTTGGGCGGGTGCAAAAGTGATGGTGGTGCCGGTCTCCAGCCAGGCGGGTGTCCCGCCCGCCAACAGGAATGCCGTGCCGCGTGCGGTGGCTTCGCATTCGGCGGGGCGGTGGACGGGCAGGCCGCTGAGGTCGGCGAGGCGCTGGCACAGGCCGTCGAGCGCGGCCAGGCCGCCGCTGATGATGATCCTGTGCGCGGGGCCGCGAGCTGTCTCCATCTCGGCCAGATTGGTATAGAGCAGGAACACGATGCTTTCGACGACAGCGACGATTTTTTCCCAAGGCTCGCCTTCCCCGATGAACCGCGAGGCAAAGTCAGCTATCCAGAAGGGCGCCCCCAGCCCCGAGACGCCATTGAGAAACAGCGGCGGTGTGCTCTCTTTTGCCAGCCATGCTTCCAGCTGGGATGCCGTATCGCACAGCCCCATAGTCTTGCTGGCCCAATCCAAGGCGCTGCCCGCGCCGTTGATAGTGGCTTCGAGCGTGTAGGTGGTTTGTTTGTCGTCCTGAAAGGCGATGCTGGCCAATAATCTTGGATGGATGGGGTGTCGGGCGGTGGTGCGTTGTACAAAGGCCCCCGTGCCCATGTTGATATAGACCGTATCCGGTTGTGGCGGGCCGAAGCCGAACAGGGCGGCGGACTGATCGCCGGTGGCGATGGTGAGCGGGATGGTATGCCCACCTGCGTGCAGATGGCCGAAGCCGTGCCGCGTAGACACGCAGCGGGGCAGGAGTGTGCGAGGCACACTGAACAGCGTCAGCAATTCGTTGTCCCAGTCCCGGGTTTTAATGTTCCATAGCAACGTGCGCGAGGCGTTGGCGGGATCCGCCAGCAAGGGGCGCTCTTCAAGCAGGTGGAACAGGGCGAAACTCGCCAGCGGCCCGCAGGCGAGGGTATTGTTTTTATGGGCGGCCTGGACGGCTGGCAGGTGGTCCAGGCACCAGCGTATTTTGCTCGCGCCATAATGGGCGGACAAGAAGAGTCCAGTGCTTTGATGGATCTTTTCGCTGTGTTCCGCGAACTGCTGCAACCACGCATGGGCACGCCGGTCTTGCCAGCTGATGACGGGCGAGAGCGCGGCGCCGCTATGCTTGTCCCAGCACACCACGCTGGAGCGTTGCGTGGCCAAACCTGCCGCGATCACAGTGCTGGCGCGGTCGCCCAGACGGTGCATGGTATTGCTAATGGCGGTGTGTAGAGAGGTAATCAGTTGTGCTGGGTCATGCTCCGCCCAGCCGTCGTGAGGATGAGTAACGCCGATGGGTTGGAAGTCGCTGGCGACTATCCTTCCCTGGCTGTCAAATACCAGTGCGCGGCTCGCATGGCCGCCCTGGTCAATGGCGAGATAGAGCGGGTCGTCAGGCGGCGCTGGCGTTGGGTTCATCGAAATGGAGGTCACCGATGATCTCTAGCGGGTAGCGCTTTCCGGCCAGGTAATCATCAATGCAGCGCATTACCATTGGGCTGCGCAGGCGCGCGGTGTTTTCGCACAGTTCGGCGCGCGTCATCCATACCGCGCGCAGGATGCCGGTATCAAGTGTGCGGGACGGTTCATGGCTGTGGCAGGAGCCGCTAAAGCATGCGCGCAGGTAGGTGGCGCCGCTGCCTGGGTGTTGCCAGCGGTAGAAGCCGACCAGCGCGGCGGGCCGGAAATGCCAGGCGGTTTCTTCCAGAGTCTCACGAATGGCGGCCATGATCAGGCCTTCGCCTTCATCCAGGTGTCCCGCGGGCTGGTTGTAAACAATCTTTCCGTCGCTTTTTTCCTCAACCATAAGAAATTGCCCCTCGCGTTCGATCACGGCGGCAACGGTTACGTGGGGTTTCCAGGTCATGTATGTACTTTTTCCATAGTTGGTTTTTTCACTTTACTCATTAACGGCGTGTGAGCCTCTTTCCATGAGCCGGGCGCAAGCCCTTCCAGTGTCCATTCGCCGATGGCATACCGGATCAGTCGCAGCGTCGGATAGCCAACGGCGGCGGTCATGCGCCGCACCTGGCGGTTGCGCCCTTCGCGGATCTTCAGTTCGAGCCATGCAGTAGGAATGGCCGCCCGGTAGCGGATGGGCGGGCTGCGCGGCCAGATTTCGGGCGCATCCATCAGCCGCGCCTTGGCAGGTGCGGTCATGCCATCATTCAGTCGCACACCTCGCTCGAGTTCAGTCAGTGCGCTGGCATCTGGAATGCCTTCCACCTGTACCCAATAGGTCTTTTCCATTTTATGGCGCGGGTCTGAGATGCGGTGCTGCAACTCGCCATCATTTGTCAGGATCAGCAGGCCCTCGCTGTCACGGTCCAGCCGCCCGGCGGGATAAACGCCCGGCACGTCGATATAGTCGGCCAGTGTCTTGCGTCCTTCCTGGTCGGTGAACTGCGTCAGGACGTCATAGGGTTTATTAAACAGGATGACTTTTACCATTTTGTGAATATACCCGATTTACCCGTGCGGTGTGGGCGTGGAATTGTTAAAATGCTTCAAATTTAAGCTGACCTGCCATGTTTGTTTTCTGATGGAGCGCGTATGACCTACGAAAAGATAACCGTCCCCGCCAATGGAGAACGGATTGCCGTTAATCCGGATTTTTCGCTTAATGTCCCGTCTTGCCCGATTATCCCATTCATCGAAGGGGACGGCATCGGCGTGGATGTCACGCCGGTCATGCGCACAGTGGTCAATGCGGCGGTAGCGAAGGCGTACGGCGGCGCCAAATCCATCGCCTGGATGGAGGTGTATGCCGGGGACAAGGCGACGCAGGTCTACGGTCGGGATGTTTATCTACCGGAGGAAACCATGCAGGCGCTACGTGAGTATCCCGTCTCCATCAAGGGGCCGCTGGCGACGCCGGTGGGTGGTGGAATCCGCTCCTTGAATGTCGCTCTGCGCCAGGAGCTGGACCTTTATATCTGTCTGCGCCCGGTGTGTTATTTCACCGGCACCCCCAGTCCTGTGAAGGCGCCGGAGAAGGTGGATATGGTGATCTTCCGCGAAAACTCCGAGGATATCTACGCCGGCATCGAGTGGGCGGCGGGTACGCCGGAGGCGCAGAAGGTGATCGATTTTCTGCGCAACGAAATGGGCGTGAAAAAGATCCGTTTCCCCGGCAGCTCCGCCATCGGCATCAAGCCGGTGTCGCGCGAGGGCACCGAGCGTCTGGTGCGCAAGGCGTTACAGTATGCCATCGACAATGGACGTGACTCCGTGACGCTGGTTCACAAGGGCAATATCATGAAATTCACCGAGGGTGGATTCAAGAATTGGGGTTATGAACTGGCCAAGGCTGAATTCGGCGCACAGGAGGTCGGTAGCGGGCCATGGTGCCGCATGAAAAACCCCAGGACAGGCGCTGAGATTCTCATTAAAGACGTTATCGCCGACGCCTTTCTCCAGGAGATTCTGTTGCGTCCCGAGGATTTCAGCGTGATCGCCACGCTTAACCTCAATGGCGATTACATCTCCGATGCGCTGGCCGCGCAGGTGGGCGGTATCGGCATCGCCCCCGGCGCCAATCTGTCCGATTCCGTTGCCATGTTCGAGGCGACGCACGGCACTGCACCCAAACATGCCGGCAAGAATGATGTCAATCCCAGCTCCGTAATCCTCTCCGCGGAGATGATGCTGCGTCACATGGGCTGGTTTGAGGCGGCGGATCTGGTCACCAAGGGCGTTGCAGGGGCCATTGCCAGCCATACCGTCACCCACGATCTGGCGCGATTGATGCCAGAAGCAACGCAGGTGAGCTGCTCCGGGTTTGGCGAGGCGGTTATTGCGAATATGTGAACTGGCAAGGGGGGCAGATAATCTGCCAGCCCTTCGAGTTTAGCTATTGTTTAGCACCGCCTGTATGTTCTGGGCATGCCGTCCCTTGGGGCCGTCGGTAATCTCGAACTCGACCTTTTGGCCTTCGCGCAAGGTCTTGTAGCCGTCCATGGAGATTGCCGAGAAGTGGGCGAAGATGTCATCGCCACCACCCTCTGGGGAGATAAAGCCATATCCTTTGGCATTGCTGAACCATTTGACAGTGCCAGTCGCCATACTATATTACCTCTTGAATCGTGACGGGGTTTGCCGCGGTTGTACTATCGTGAGATACCCGATGACGGGTTGACTTCTGAACTTTTATTGTGGTTGAAAATACTTTTATAACGATTTTTTGCGGATAGTCAAGCCTTCTTTGAGAAAATCAGGGAACCTCTGATGTGTCAGGAGTTTCTCGGTACATGGGCGTGCCGGCATTTTCCATGCACGTCAAGTGATTGAAAAATGAAGAAAAGCAAAAATCACATATTTTGCTTTTCGTGCGCTGAGAATCCCAGTGTGGAATTATTCAGAGCTTTCGGTTAGATAAAGGGCTTGTTCCGTTATGGTGACGTCCCAATTATGAGACAGCGTACTGGAAAAAATTTTCTGATTTTGAGTACAATCGGGTCGCTATGAAAGAAGGACAACAGGATAATCATGACGATGGAGTGGCGCTGGAGGAGGCGAAGCCGAAGCTCAAGCGCCCGCCCATGTACAAGGTGCTGCTGCTGAACGATGACTACACGCCTATGGAGTTTGTCGTTCACGTATTAGAGGTCTTTTTTGCCATGAGCCTTGATCAAGCCACACAGGTCATGCTGCATGTGCATACACGAGGGGTGGGGGTATGCGGTCTTTTTACGCGCGATATTGCCGAGACCAAGGTGGCCCAGGTGACACAATTCGCACAGGAAAACCAGCACCCGTTGAAATGCACCATGGAAGAAGCATAGACTCATTGCTCGACTGCATGGATGGACGAGGTAGGGCAACGCAGAGAGCAGTTGCCGGGAATTTTTTATTAAGTCTTCGGACAAGAGGTTAATCCCATGTTAAGCAAGGACCTCGAATTCACGCTGAATATCGCCTTCAGAGAGGCGCGTGAGAAGTTGCACGAATTCATGACGGTCGAGCACTTGTTGCTCGCCTTGCTTGATAATCCCGGGGCGGCTGCGGTATTGCGCGCTTGCGGCGCGGATCTCGACAGGCTGAAGAAAGATCTCGCCGCTTTTGTGGACGAGAGCACCCCGTTACTGCCCCCGCAGGATAAACGCGACACCCAGCCCACGCTGGGCTTTCAGCGGGTTCTGCAGCGCGCGGTGTTTCATGTGCAGTCCTCCGGAAAAAATGAAGTGCAGGCCGCCAACGTACTGGTCGCTATTTTCGGCGAGCAGGATTCACAGGCCGTCTACTTCCTCAACCGGCAGAACATCACGCGCCTGGACGTTGTGAATTATATCTCCCATGGCATCTCCAAGGTGCATGGCGAGGGCGAGGGGGCGCCGCACACGCCCTCCAGCGAGGACGAAGCGGGGGCAGAGGCGCCCGCCAAAAGCCCGCTTGAGCTCTATGCGGCCAATCTCAATCAGCTGGCCAGGCAGGGCAAGATCGACCCGCTGATCGGCCGCAAGCACGAAATCCAGCGCACCATCCAGATCCTGTGCCGTCGCCGCAAGAATAACCCGCTGTTCGTCGGCGAGGCCGGCGTGGGCAAAACTGCGCTGGCCGAAGGGCTGGCGAAGATGATCATTGATGGCGAGGTGCCGGAGGTGCTGGCACATAGCACGGTGTATTCGCTGGATCTGGGCGCGCTGCTGGCGGGTACCAAGTATCGCGGTGATTTTGAAAAGCGCCTGAAAGGCGTGGTCAATCAGTTGCAGAAAGAAGCGGGCGCGATCCTGTTCATCGATGAGATTCATACCATCATCGGTGCGGGCGCAGCCTCCGGCGGGGTGATGGACGCCTCTAACCTGATCAAGCCGGTGCTCGCCTCCGGTGCATTGAAGTGCATCGGTTCCACTACCTATCAGGAGTACCGCGGTGTTTTTGAGAAGGACCGGGCCTTGGCGCGGCGTTTTCAAAAGATCGATGTGGCCGAACCCACGGTTGATGAGACGGTGCAGATTCTGGAAGGCCTGAAATCACGCTTTGAAGAGCATCATCATGTCAAATACTCCAAGCAGGCGCTGCGTGTGGCGGCGGAACTGGCGGCGCGCTACATCAACGACCGTTATTTGCCCGACAAGGCGATTGACGTGATCGACGAGGTGGGGGCGAATCAGCACTTGCTGCCTGTCTCCAAACGCAAAAAAGTGATCGGCGCCAAGGAGATAGAGGACATCATCGCCAAGATTGCACGTATTCCGCCCAAGAGCGTTTCCAGCTCCGACAAAGACGTGCTGCGCAATCTGGAGCGTGACCTGAAGATGCTGGTGTTTGGCCAGAACGATGCCATCGAGGCATTGGCATCTGCAATTAAGATGTCGCGGGCCGGCTTGGGCAATGCGCAAAAACCCATAGGCTCTTTCCTGCTCGCTGGCCCCACCGGCGTGGGCAAGACCGAAGTGACGCGCCAGCTTGCCAAGGTTATGGGGATCGAACTGATCCGCTTCGATATGTCCGAATACATGGAGCGCCATACCGTGTCGCGCCTGATCGGTGCGCCGCCGGGCTACGTGGGCTTTGACCAGGGCGGCCTATTGACCGAGGCGGTTACCAAGCACCCTCATGCGGTGCTGCTGCTGGATGAGATCGAGAAGGCGCATCCGGATGTTTTCAACATTCTATTGCAAGTGATGGATCATGGCACACTCACGGACAATAACGGGCGCAAGGCCGATTTCCGCAATGTGATCCTGATCATGACCACCAATGCCGGTGCGGATCAGATGAGCCGCAGTTCCATCGGTTTTGTACATCAGGATCATGCCAGCGACGGCACGGAGGCGATCAAGCGCTTGTTCAGCCCTGAATTCCGCAACCGCCTGGACGCCATTATCCAGTTCAAGCCGCTGGACAGCGCTACCATCGCCTTCGTGGTGGACAAGTTCATCATTGAGCTGGAGGCCCAGCTGGAAGATAAGAACGTGACACTCGAAGTCGACAATACCGCCCGGCAGTGGCTGGCCGAGCATGGTTATGACGAGAAAATGGGTGCGCGCCCGATGGCACGGATCATCCAGGAGCACATCAAGCGCCCCCTGGCCGAAGAACTGCTGTTTGGCAAGCTCGCGCGCGGCGGGCATATCCGCATCAGCGTAAGTGATGGCAAGCTGGCATTCGCGCTGGAAGGCGCGGAACAACTGCAGGAAAGTTAGTGTTGTGGGGGGAAGCCTTACCCCCTGCGCAACCGGCGGCTACGCGGACTCAGCGGGCGCGGAAGGTGATGCGCGCCTTGCTCAGGTCATAAGGAGTCATTTCCACCGTAACCTTATCGCCGGTCAGAATGCGGATGTAGTTCTTGCGCATTTTTCCCGAGATGTGAGCCGTTACAATGTGGCCGTTATCAAGCTGTACCCGGAACATGGTATTGGGCAGGGTTTCCAATATCGTTCCTTCCATTTCAATATGATCTTCTTTTGCCATGCAAATAATAGTGCTCTTGATGAATAATCATGGATGCCGAGCCAGGTTCACCCTGGCTTAATGAACCATTTTGCCTGAATCCAGTATGATTGGCAAAGTTTGTGTTATAAATTTGAGGTGCAATGTTTCTAAGCGGTGGCTGACAAACAAGATAAAGCAGAGGGCTATGGAATGGTTCGTTGCATGGGCAGTAGTGGAGGCGGAAAAATCCTGAGGGTGATGTTTGCCTTGTTCGCCGTGGCGTCAGGGTTGCTGCTTGCGGGGTGCGGTTCCAGCGGAGGCGGTCCAAGTGGCGGGGGTGACACCACCAAGCCTTCCGTCATGCTCACCAGTCCTGCCAAGGATGCCACTGGCGTACCCGTCGCCGCCGTGCTTGCGGCTTCATTCTCCGAGGCCATGAAGGTTTCGACCATCTCCGATGTCACGTTCATCGTGAACGCGGGGAGTGACCAGGTTGCCGGAAAAGTCGCTTTCAGCGCGCTCTCCAATGCCGCGACTTTCACGCCCGATGCCCCCCTTAAGTACGATACAACCTATACCGTGACGATCAAGGCGGCGTCTGTAACGGATATGTCAAACAATTCGTTGAATGCCAACTCGCCGGCGGGAGATTATGTCTGGAGCTTTACCACTACCCGGTCTGGCGCGGTGGATACCAGCTTTGGTGACGGTGGAACAGGTATAGGTACAGGTACAGGTAATGCCTCTGCCGCGATCACCCCATTTTCACCTCACGGCTCAAGTGAGGCTAGGTCCGTCGCCATCCAGCCGGATGGTATGATCGTCGTCGCAGGTTCGGCGTGGAATGGCCGCGACTGGGATTTTGCGCTGGCTCGCTATAACCCGGAGGGCATCCTGGATACGACTTTTGGCCCGAATCGTACCGGTATAATGGTGCTTGATCTCGGCGGTGGTAAGCATGACATTGCGCAATCTCTGAAGATCGACACCAACGGCAAGATTGTGGTGGCGGGATTTGTTGCCAAAGGCCCCAACGACAACGACAACGACTTCGCCCTTGTGCGATTGAACCCGAATGGCACGCTTGATACCAATTTTGGAACGGACGGTATCGTCACTACCGATTTCAACGGGCAGAATGATGTGGTTTATGCGCTTGCGATTCAGCCGGATGGGAAAATTGTTGTGGCGGGTTTTAGCAGTACGCGAGGTACGGCTACGTCTACCATCTTTGTTGATGCATACCAGGCCAATCCCATTATATTTGGAAGCGGTTTGACCGTATTCGATTTTGCGTTGGCCCGCTACGACCAATCCGGCAAGCTTGATACCAGCTTCGGTAACGGGGGCATGGTCACCACGGCTGTTGGCGATAATGCCAGCGTTGCTCGTGCCATTGCTCTTCAAGCGGACGGCAAGATTGTTGTGGCGGGGTATGCTGATCAGAACGCCCAAGCCAACTTCGCGTTGGCCCGCTTTGATGAGAACGGTAACCTGGATGCTGAGTTTGGCATTGGCGTCCGCGCTGGCAAGGTTATTACACCTATCGCGTCAGGCAAGGATAATGGAGCTCTGTCCGTGGCTATTCAGCCGGACGGCAAAATCGTCGCGGCCGGTACCGTTGAGAATGTTTTCGGCGGTACGGATTTCGGCCTTGCCCGCTATAACCGTGACGGTACTTTGGATAGCGATTTTGCGGGTGATGGCACAGTGATCACAGCCGTTGGCCCAAATGGCGGTGCCGTAGCTTTCGCTGTCACCGTTCAGGGGGATGGCAAGATCCTCACGGCGGGAGTGGCCTCAAATGGCAAGGACGATGATTTTGTCATGGTTCGCTATGGTGTGAATGGCTCTCTGGATAGCGGTTTTGGATTGGGTGGAAGGGTGACTACACCTGTGCGTTCCGGGGCGGATGTGGCATTTGCGGTAGCGATTCAGCCAGCGCTAGACAACAAGATCATCATGGCAGGAAGAAGCCTGCGCCCCAGCAATAATAGTATCTATGATTTCGCCCTGGTCCGTTATTGGCCATAAATGGTGTGGAAAGCCGGATCAATAATATTCCAGCGCCCACCCCTGTAAGCCTCCAGCGGACGGTACTGGCTTTTATAGCGCATCTTGGGCGATGCTTCTATCCAGTAGCCGAGATAGACCCACGGTAAGCCGAGGCGGCTGGCTTCCTCGATCTGCCACAGCACGGCATACACCCCCAGGCTGCGCGCATGGTGGTCCGGGTCGAAGAAGGTGTATACCGCCGACAGCCCCTGCTCGAGATGATCGACTATGGCCACAGCCAGCAACTGGCCGCGCAGCCGGAATTCATAAAAGGCGGTGTCGATCCGGGGATGTGTGAAAAAAGACAGATAATGCTCCGGATCGGGGTCGTCCATGCCGCCGCCGGGGTGGCGGGTGGCGAGATAACGCCGGTAGAGCGCGAAGTGCTCTTCGTTGCGTACGGCCGCCACACGGCTAACTTGCAGGTCTGCATTGCGGCGCCAGGTGCGTTTCTGCACGCGGTTGGGTTGGAATGCGGCAACGGGAATCCGCACCGGGATGCAGGCGTTGCAATCTTGGCAGTGGGGACGGTAGATGTGCTCGCCGCTGCGCCGGAAGCCATGATCAATAAGCCGGCTGTAGAGGTGTGTATCAACAGGCACGCGCGGATCGGGGAACAGGGTCGTTGCCGTGTGCCCCGGCAGGTAGCCGCAGGGGTGTGGCGTGCCGCTGTATAGGGCCAGGGTGCGGGTGGTCATATGTCGCAAGGCTCGCATTCAATCCGCCACGGCGCGGGGTGGCCTGGTATGTCACGCCATTGTTCCAATAACTTCTTGAAGCCGGCGCGGCTGATATCCTCGGCTCCCAGGCTCTGCAAGTGGCCGGAGCCTACCTGGCAATCAATCACGGCATAGCCCCAGCGCTCAAGTTGGCGCACCAGGTGGACAAAGGCCACCTTGGAGGCATCCGTAACGCGGCTGAACATGGATTCACCGAAAAACACCCTGCCGATTGCGATACCATAAAGTCCGCCCGCCAGCTCATCTCCGCGCCAGGCCTCTACGGAGTGGGCAATGCCCATCTCATGCAGGCGGCAATAGGCATCGAGCATCTCGCTGGTGATCCATGTGCCCGCGCCATCAGTGCGCGGCGCGGCGCAGCCCTGCATCACCTGACGGAAGGCGGTATCCAGTGTTACCTTGAATTCTCCCTTTTTGAGCGTCTTGCGCAGGCTGCGCGATACTTTCAGGCGTGATGGAAACAGAACGGCACGGGGGTCGGGGGACCACCAGAGTATGGGTTGCCCGTCACTGTACCAAGGGAAAATGCCGCAGCGATAGGCATTGATCAGACGTGCGGGCGCGAGATCGCCACCCGCCGCCAGCAGGCCGTTCGGTTCGCGGAAGGCGTATTCAACGGGGGGGAATGAATGCGCGCCGTTAGCGGGGTTTATCCAAAATAACGTGCTCATGTCAGAACGCCGGTTCCAGGGAAACGAGGCCGCATTTCCAACTCCATGAAATAAATGAAATTATTCCAATTGTCTGGATTTGATGCCGATATCTTGAGACAATTATAAAAGATGTCATCCCAATCCTCTCAAAAAGATTCACCTTCCCCTCTTGGTCGTAACTGGTTTGCTCGCGGCTGGGGCAGCCCTGCTGTCAGGTATGTGCTGCTCATGGTGCTGCTGGCGGTGGTGGCTTATATCGCCTATCTTGATCATACCGTGCGCAGCCAGTTCGAGGGTAACCGCTGGGCGCTGCCGGCGCAGGTTTATGCGCGCCCGCTCGAGCTTGTCCCTGATGCCCGCCTGAGTAGCGCGCAATTCGCGGAAGAGTTGCACATGCTGGGATATCGCCAGACCAAGGGCGAAAGGCTCACGGGCAGCTATGTGCGTAATGGGGACGAATTCCGGGTGGTGACGCGCCCCTTTACCTTTGGCGACGGCAGGGAAAATTCAGTTGCCTTGCGGGCGGTATTTTCCGCTGACCACCTGGTGAGTTTGCAGCACCTGGACAGTGGCAAGCCTCTGCCGCTGGTGCGTTTCGATCCTGTGCTGATCGGCAAAATCTACCCGGCGCACAATGAGGATCGGGTTTTTGTGCGCCTTAAAGAGGTGCCAGCTCCCCTCGTCAAGGGTTTGCTTGCCGTGGAAGACCGTAATTTCCGTGAACATCACGGCATAGACCCCATCGCCGTGGTGCGCGCCCTATGGGCCGATGTGCGGGCGCGGGAGATGGTGCAGGGCGGCAGCACCTTGACCCAGCAGCTGGTGAAGAACTTTTTCCTCAGTAATGAACGCACCATGACGCGCAAGCTCAAGGAGGCCATCATGTCATGGCAGCTTGAGTGGCATTATGAGAAAGACGAGATATTTGAAGCCTATTGCAATGAAATCTACTTGGGGCAGTCCGGCAAGCACGCCATACACGGTTTTGGGCGCGCTAGCTGGTTCTATTTCCGCCGCCCGCTGAGCGATCTGCAGCTGCCCGAGTTGGCCCTGCTGGTGGGATTGGTGCGCGGGCCGTCCTATTATGATCCGCGCCGTCATCCCGGACGTGCTCTTGCCCGCCGTAACCAGGTGCTGCAAATAATGGCGGAGCAGGGCGGCATTACCGAAGCACAGGCACGCACCGCACAGGCCGCGCCGCTGGGTGTGACGGCCAAAGCGGCAAGCAGCGCAGCGCTTTCTCCCGCCTTCATAGATCTGGTGCGCCGCCAGTTGCGGCGCGATTATCAGGAACAAGACCTGAATTCGGCCGGTTTGCAAATCCTTACCACGCTCGACCCGCTGGTGCAAAACGCTGTGGCAGGCGCGATTAAAGGCCGTGTTGAAAGCCTGGAAAAACAGCAGCGCTTGCCTGCGGGCAGCCTGGAAGGGGCTGCGATTGTCACCAGCAGCGACGGTGGCGAAGTGCTGGCGGTGGCGGGTGGACGTGATGCCGACTCCACCGGTTTTAACCGTGTGCTGGATGCCAGGCGTCCCATCGGATCGTTGGTAAAGCCGGCCGTGTACCTCACTGCGCTGGCTAATCCCAAGAAATACACGTTGATCAGTCTGCTCGACGATGGTCCGCTGACACTCAAGAATCCCGGTGGGCAGCCCTGGAGGCCCTACAACTACGACCGGCAGTTTCATGGCTGGGTGCCTCTCAAAACCGCGCTGGCGCGCTCCTATAACCTCGCCACCGTGCGGCTGGGCATGGGCGTTGGCGTAAAGAATGTGCTGCATACGATGGAAAGCCTCGGAGTCAAGGAAAAGCTCAAGCCTTACCCTTCGGTGCTGCTTGGGGCCGCCGAACTGACGCCTTTCGAAGTCACTCAGATGTACCAGACGCTAGCCAGCGGCGGCTTCAACACCCCGTTGCGCGCCATTCGCGAGGTATTGAGCGTCGAGGGCAAACCGTTGCGGAGCTATGACATGACTGTCAAGCAGGCCTTTGATCCCGCCCCGGTCTATTTGCTCAATCGCGCGCTGCAGGATGTCATGCATAGCGGCACTGGGGTATCCCTGTACTCACGCGTGCCATGGTCATGGTCAGTGGCGGGAAAAACAGGTACTACCGATGATTTACGCGATAGCTGGTTTGCGGGATTCACCGGAGACCGGCTGGCGGTGGTGTGGATGGGCCGCGATGATAATCGCCCGACGGGGCTGAGCGGCGCGACCGGCGCATTACAGGCTTGGGGTGATGTTATGATGCGCATTGGCGCACAACCGTTGCGCCTGGAAGCGCCAAAAGGTATTGAGTGGGTCTGGATTGATCAACAGACACGCTTGCGCAGCATGGAGGGATGCGCGGGAGCCGCGCAGATGCCGTTTATGCGCGGCTCGGCCCCTGTGGAGATGGCGCCTTGCCTTGAGGGACCCGCCACTCCTGCCGATGCTGTTAGCGATACACTGAACAATGCAGTAGACAAAGCCGTTAACTGGCTCGACGAGGTATTGCGATGAATATGAATAATCAGATCAAGTCTGTCATTGCTGGGGTGACTACCGCGCTGTTGCTGGCTGGTTGTGCCTCGCACATGGGCAAGGATAAGCCCGCCGCCGCTCCCAAAGAATCGTCCCCCGTTGCCAGGGAGCAGAAAGTCACCCCCACGCCTAAAGAAGAAAACGCTAGCCCACCTCCTGCCGCGTCGCCCTCTCCGGCACCACCGGCGGCTGTGCCGGGACCCTCTCAAGCGACCAGTCCGGCTGTCGCCGATATGCTCAAGAAGGCGGAGCGGCTAGTAAAAACAAATAAATTGGGCGGGGCCGTCGCCATGCTGGAAAGGGCGCTACGCCTGGAACCCAAAAACCCTGTGATCTGGCATCGTCTGGCATTAATCCGCCAGCAGCAGGGACGCTTGGCGCAAGCCGCAGACCTGGCCGCCAAGTCCAATGCCTTGCTGGCGGAAAACGACCCTCTGCGCACCCAAAACGATAGCCTTATCGCCAAGGCGGGCAAGAAATAGTCTCACAGATCAGGCGCGCGTAGTGCGTCCTGATCTGCCGCTGTAATCCTTCCCCTCCCCGCAGTGGCTTTTTGATTTCTTATTGATTTCTCAGTGCCACGCCAACAGGTTATAATGTTCCGCTTTGTACCCGTGAATCCCCGTAAAAGGGAACAATGGGGCACAATGCCTTGTTTTCATAATAACCGAAAGAAATCATCCATGAGTGACAAAGAACTGCGGGAGCGCGTCAGGCTTTTTGGCAATCTGTTGGGCAATATTCTTAATGCCCAGGCCGGAGAGCGGGTGTTTGTCGCTGTAGAAACCTTGCGCAAAGGTTATCTTACCCTGCATGGCAAGGAAAATGTCCGGAAAAGACAACAGCTTGCCGAATTTATCAGCGAGTTGGATCCGGAGACGCTGACGCACGTGGTGCGCGCCTTCAGCACCTATTTCAGCCTGGTGAATATCGCCGAAGAGGCGTATCAGCATCGTCAGCGCCGTCTTCAGGTGCGCGCGGGCGGGCCGTTGTGGACAGGGTCGTTTGATGCGACGCTGCGCGAGTTTCACGACCAGGACATCACGGCGCAGCAGTTGCAGACGGTGCTCGAACGGTTGTCCTATATCCCCGTGATTACCGCGCATCCCACTGAATCGAAGCGCCGCACCATCATGGAGGCATTGCGGCGCATCTTCGTCACCAGCGAGCGTCTGGATGACCCGCGCGTGGGTCCCAATGAACGCGACGAAATCATTGAGTTGCTGGAGGGCCAGATCCAGATCCTGTGGAAGACCGATGAGGTGCGCATCCATCGGCCTACGGTGCCTGACGAAATCAAAAACGGTATTTATTATTTTCAGGAGTGCCTGTTCCAGGCGGTACCGGTTACTTATCGTTACCTGGAAAAGGCCATCAAGAAGACTTATGGCGCCGATCCGTCCAATGGCAGGGCGATTGCCGCGCCGAGCTTGCTGCGCTTTGGGTCGTGGATCGGCGGTGACCGGGACGGTAATCCCAACGTCACCCCGGAGACCACGGTGCTTGCGCTGCGCCTTCAGGCGCGCGCCATACTGCTGGAATATATCAGCCGGGTGACACAGCTTAGCTATGTTCTGACGCACTCCGTGCTGTTGTGTAAGCCGTCCCTGGCGTTTCTGGCCAGCCTGAAGCGGGATGATCACTTCCTGGACAAGGCCTTGCGCGACGCGCCCGCCCGGTTCGCCAATGAGCCATACCGGCGCAAGCTGTACGTGATGCGTTATCGCTTGGAGGCCAACCTCTTGCTGGTCAAAAAGCGTATCGAAAATAAAGAGGTGGATGACCCGGGGATGGGTTACGGCTCCGAGGAGGAATTGCTCACTGATCTTTATTTGATGCACGATTCTTTGATAAGCCACGGTGATGCCAGTGTCGCCGAAGGCGATTTGAAGGACCTGATACGTTTGGTCGAGACCTTCGGCTTTTTCCTGATGCATCTGGATGTGCGTCAGGAATCATCACGCCATACCGCGGCCGTGGCGGAGTTGCTGGCTCAGCAGCCGGAAGCTGTTAATTATTTTGGGTTGTCCGAAGTGGAGCGCATGGCGCTGCTCTCCGCGGTTATTGCTGAAGACCGCCCGCTGATGGCCGATGCGAAGGTGTTGAGCCCCGCCACACTTGAAACCCTGGAGGTGTTCGCGGTAATGGCGCGGATGCGCCGCGAAATCAGCCCTAAGGCCTTCGGCAGTTACGTCATTTCAATGACGCACGCCGCCAGTCACATTATGGAGGTGATGCTGCTGGCGCGCCAGGCGGGGCTGGCCGGTTGCAAGGACGAAGGGTGGTTTTGCAATATACATATCGCGCCGCTGTTTGAAACCATCAACGATCTGGCGCATATCGAACAGGTGTTGACGGCGCTTTTCGATAACCCCACCTACGCCGCACTGCTCAAGGTATCGGGCAACAAGCAAGAGGTGATGCTGGGATACTCCGATTCCTGCAAGGACGGCGGCATCTTAACCTCTTCGTGGTACCTCTACGAGGCGCAGAAAAAAATCACCGCCATTACTACATCGCGCGATATCGAGTGCCGCCTCTTCCACGGGCGCGGTGGTACAGTTGGGCGTGGCGGCGGCCCTACGCACGAGTCCATCCTTTCCCAGCCCGCGGGCACGGTGTTTGGACAGATCAAATTCACCGAACAGGGGGAGATGATCTCGTACAAGTACAGCAACACGGAAACGGCGGTCTATGAGCTTTCCATGGGTATCACTGGTCTGCTCAAGGCGAGCCGCGGCTTGATCCAGGCGCCTGCCGCAGAACAGCGTGAGCATCTTGATACCATGGCCCAGCTGTCGCAGGCCGGAGAGGCGGCCTACCGCAACTTGACGGATCAAACCGCCGGTTTTCTCGATTATTTCTATGAGGCTACACCCGTCAGCGAGATCGGCTTGCTCAACATCGGTTCTCGTCCGTCACACCGTAACAAGGCGGACCGCTCGAAGAATTCGGTGCGTGCGATTGCCTGGGTATTTGGCTGGGGCCAGTCGCGCCACACATTGCCCGCCTGGTATGGCATCGGCACTGCACTGGCGAGCTGGCGGAAAAATACGCCGGAGCGCTTTTCCCAGCTCCAGGCCATGTACAAGGAATGGCCGTTTTTCCGCGCCATGCTGAGCAATACCCAGATGGCGTTGTTCAAGGCGGACATGTCGATCGCACAGGAATATGCGGAACTGTGCAATGATGCAGATGCGCGGCAGTGTGTCTATAACCTGATTCTTGATGAGTATGAACGGACGGTGAGCCAGATTCTGGATGTGGCCGGGATAGAATCGCTGGTCGAGGAAAATCCGCTGCTGGCACTCTCCATGCGCCGCCGCAATCCTTACCTGGATCCCCTGAATCATATTCAGGTAACCCTCCTCAAACGCTACCGCGACACCTCCCTAAGCGATGCGGAACGCGCCGCCTGGCTGGACCCGCTATTGCGATCCATCAACGCGATTGCTGCAGGGATGAGGAATACCGGGTAAGAGCTTGCCCTGAAGAGGATGCGTGTAAAGAACAGAAACGCAAAAATCAATGGACGGTAAAGCGATGATCAGGGATAGGATGGGTAACCGCGCATATGTAGAAGACGTGAGTCGCATAATGGTGGGGTGTCCCATCCCATAGATAGGCATTTAAGATAATAGAAAGGAGTTCTTTGGAATATTTGTTTCCCATGACGGAAGAGGCAGGATGGAATAATGTAATCTCCATGGCATGTTCGACAGGAACATTGAGCCGTGCATTGATCACGGAATCAAACCCAATCATGGCTTCGGCAAAGCAGTGCTCCTCTATCGTCTGAACCATGGGCACTTCGTCAGCACGTGATGGAGTGGCAACATACAGCAGCAATGCGGCCAAACCAAGTATAGCGATTCGCGATTTCATGACTCGCTCCTTTCGCGCCGTTGTGCGCGAGGTTCGCGGTTTAGCTATCCCTCAGTTCTTTTCTCTGAAATGTTGTTGTGTCCGCACGCATTTTCACGATCTTCGAAATCGCTTTTATCTTGTGATTAATAAACCATATTCAGAACATTATTTCTGTGACAAAGTTACATAAGATTGGCGGCGGATTGCGGTGCTTAATAAGCTTGTCATCAAGCAGTGATTAAGGTGATATAGGGCCGAAGTATGCTCTGGGGTGGCTTGCTTCCTGGCAGGGCGGTAGAGAATGGTTCTAAATTAAAGGAACCCATGATTAATCATGGGTTCCGCGACACAAGGAGGTACTCTGAGAATTCCAGGGTGAAATTACTCAGAGCTTCCTTAATAGGCTGTCAAGTGGCAGCCCGTCTCGTTGCAAATCAGCACACTTCCTTGATGATACCAGTCGCCAAGCACGATGCGGCGCGCGGTTTTGCCGTCTATTGTAACTTCATGCGTGGCGGGGCGGTGGGTATGGCCGTGGATCAAGCGGTTCACCCTGTGTTCGCGCATGGTGTTTTCCACGGCCTGCGGATTTACATCCATAATTTCCTGTGGCTTCTGGCTGGATTTCTCGCGGCTCTGGGTACGATAATCCATGGCGATGGCGGCACGCTGTTCCGGCGGTAATGAGAGGAATTGCTGTTGCCGCGCTGGATCGCGCACTTGGGCGCGGAAGCGCTGGTATTCGATGTCATCGGTGCACAGCGTATCACCGTGCATGAGCAGGGTTGGTACGCCGTGCAGATCAATGATGATGGGGTCGGGAATGATGCGGCAGCCGCTGGCCTCTTCAAAACCCTTTGCCATCAAGAAGTCCCGGTTGCCGTGCATCACATAGACAGGGGTGCCGCTGTCTGCCAGGTGCCGCAGACCTTCGATGACTGTGCGATGCTCCGGCACGGAGGCGTCATCGCCTATCCACACTTCGAATAAATCGCCGAGGATATACAGCGCATCAGCCTCGGCAGCCTGATTGCGCAGGAATTCTAAAAAAAGATGGGTAATCCCGGGCCGCTCCGCGCTCAGATGCAGGTCGGAAATGAATAGCGTGCTCATGAAATTGAAGGGGCCTTTTCAGCTACGCAGATAAAGGGATCGCAGGGGCGGGGTTTTAGGCCCGCCCCTGCGCAGTCTGACCAGCAACGGCAGTTCCGGCAGGTGATTATTTTGCTTTAACCGTAGCGCCAGCCAGCGAGACCTTTTTGATCACTACGGCAACTTTGGGGACATCGGTAGGGAAGGGGCCGCCCGAGCCGGTGGAAACGGCGCGGATCTTGTCTACCACATCCATGCCCTCGACCACTTTGCCGAATACCGCGTAACCCCAGCCGCGCGGGTTGGGCGCGCTGTGGTTCAGGAAGTCATTGTCGACGGTGTTGATGAAAAACTGTGCAGTGGCTGAGTGGGGATCGCCAGTGCGCGCCATGGCAATGGTGCCACGCATGTTCTGGAGGCCATTGTCGGCTTCATTGTTGATAGGTGCGCGGGTTGGTTTTTGTGTGTAGTCCGAGGTGAATCCGCCGCCCTGGATCATGAAGTTGCTGATGACGCGGTGAAAGATGGTGCCGTCGTAAAAGCCATCCTGCACATATTTGATGAAGTTCTCTACCGATTTTGGCGCCTTTGTACGGTCCAGTTCCAGCACGATGTTGCCCAGGCTGGTTTCCATGAGTACACGCGGATGGGCATCGGCAACCGGAGCGGCGGGAGTTTGCGCGCTAACCACCATAAGGGTGCCAAGGGTCAGGGATTTCAGCAGGTATTTCATTGTGATATTGCTTCCATTGTTGGTTGTGAACAGTGTGTTGCAAGTGTAAATGAGGCGCGCGGCAAAACCAAGCCATCAATGCTTACTCAGCGATGGTTTCTATGCCCCTTGTTTTTGATCGTGTCTTCGTAAAGCGGCATAACGATCGGCATCAGCGCTTCCATGTCCTGAATCCGCGATTCAGGGGCGGGATGGGTGCTCAGGAACTGGGGCGGACCGGAGCCGTCCGCCGCCAGCATCTTGTTCCACACGCTGATCCCAGCGCGCGGGTTGAAGCCGGCACGGGCAGCCAGTTCAAGGCCGATACGGTCGGCTTCCCGTTCATCTTTTCGTGAATGAGGCAAGGTTAACCCGACGGTCGCGGCTTGTTGCAAAACATCGAGCTGTGTGGCATTCATTCCGGTGAGAATGGATAATCCTGCGAATATGGCTTGCTGCCCGAGCGCCTGGGACATCTGTTCGCGCGAGTGTTCACGCAGCGCATGGGCGATTTCATGCCCCATTACGACGGCAATTTCATCGTCGGTGAGTTTGAGTTTGTTGATCAGGCCGCTATAAACCCCAATTTTCCCGCCCGGCATGCAAAAGGCATTGATCTCATCGCTATTGAACAGGCTGATTTCCCATTTCCAGCTTAGCGCATCGGAACGGAATACGGCAGTTTGAGGTATGATGTTGTTGGCTATTGCAACCAGGCGGTCATACTGTTTTTTATCGCTGTTGAGCGCGCCGCGTGCCGCAGCCTGTTGTTTTAACTGTGCGTATTGGGCGCTTCCGGCACGCTGCGCATCCTCTTCCGAAACGATCATGAACTGTTTGCGGTCAGCGCCCACCGCACCGGACTGTGTCGTGCTTTCCGTGGCGCAGCCGGTCATCATGGCGGCGCTCATGCAGGCGATCAGTAATGTCTTCATGCGCATGGTTTGTTTTGTCGTCACTGTATGAAATTCCTTCATATCTATATACCGCATATGCCATGGTGGTTACGATTATAATGGCAATTATAACTTAGAACCTGTTCTTAATATGCGCTGCCTGCCCAGACTCAGCGTTGAATCCACGGCAACATTAAAAGTGACCTATGGCCCTTAAAGCAACTATTTTTAAAGCCGAACTGCAAATCGTCGACATGGATCGTAACTACTACCACGATCATATCCTCACCATTGCCCAGCATTCATCGGAAACCGACGAGCGCATGATGGTGCGCTTATTGGCCTTTGTGCGGCACGCTCATGAGGCATTAGTGTTTGGCAAGGGACTGAGCGCCGATGATGAGCCAGACCTCTGGCAAAAGGATTTAACCGGCGCCATCGAAACCTGGATAGATGTGGGCTTGCCCGACGAAAAACGGATTCGCAAAGCCTGTGGTCGCGCCCGGCATGTATTCATTTATAATTATGGCGGCCGTAGTGCTGATATCTGGTGGGATCAAAACAGCGGCAATCTTGAACGGCTGAAAAATCTCACAGTGATAAACCTGCCAATGGCTGTAAGTCAATCCCTGGGGAAGCTGGCGCAGCGCAATATGCAGTTGCTATGTACCGTGCAGGATGGGCAGATTTGGCTAGCCGACAAGAGCGACACGGTACAGGTAGACGTGGTGATGTTAAAAACCCCGTCGCCCCATTTACGTTGATAAACTGAAAAAGCCATGACAAATATTATTGTTGCTGCCTTATACAAATTTGCAAACGCTGTGAAAAGGCCACATCCTTCATGCTGGAGCAGGGATTCGAAGAGGTCTACCACCTGCAAGGCAGTATTCTAAAATATCTGGAAAAGATCCCCGCTGAAAAAAGCCTGTGGTAAGGCGGATGTTTTTTGAAATTTGCCGGGAAAGCGCAATGTACCTGGAAAAGGACTCTGTTTTTGAGGCCGCTACGAATATAAACTCTAACAATCGCATGTGCGCGGATGGTAAAAAGCACCGCTCGTTCTTCACTCTGCTTTTTGCTGGCGGTGATGCGAAACGTTAGCCAACACGCGACATCTACCACCAAAGGAGATATACCATGAGTGACAAAAAGAAGCTGACCACCAATGCTGGCTGTCCAGTAGCTCATAATCAGAACGTAATGACAGCCGGGCCACGTGGCCCGCAATTGCTGCAGGATGTCTGGTTCCTGGAAAAACTCGCCCATTTTGATCGCGAAGTGATCCCCGAACGACGCATGCACGCCAAGGGATCCGGTGCCTATGGCACGTTTACCGTTACGCACGACATTACGCAGTACACGCGGGCTAAAATCTTTTCCCAGATTGGCAAGAAAACTGAGCTATTCGCGCGTTTCACCACGGTGGCCGGTGAGCGTGGCGCGGCCGATGCCGAGCGCGACATTCGCGGTTTTGCCGTCAAGTTTTACACCGAGGAAGGCAACTGGGATATGGTCGGTAACAATACCCCGGTATTCTTCCTGCGTGATCCGCTCAAGTTCCCCGACCTGAACCACGCAGTCAAGCGCGACCCGCGCACCAATATGCGCAGCGCGAAGAACAACTGGGATTTCTGGACGTCCCTGCCGGAAGCCCTGCACCAGATCACCATTGTCATGAGTGACCGTGGCATTCCGGCGACTTACCGGCACATGCACGGCTTCGGCAGCCACACTTTCAGCTTCATCAACGCAAAGAACGAGCGGTACTGGGTCAAATTCCACTTCAAGTCGCAACAGGGCATCAGGAACTTGACCGATGCGGAAGCCGAGGCGATCATCGGCAAGGACCGCGAGAGCCATCAGCGCGACCTCTACGAGAGCATCGAAAAGGGTGACTGCCCGAAATGGACGCTGATGGTGCAGATCATGCCTGAAGCCGACGCCGCGAAGGTGCCCTATAACCCCTTCGACCTCACTAAGATCTGGCCACACAAAGACTATCCGCTGATCGAGGTGGGCGTAATGGCGCTGAACCGCAATCCTGAAAACTTCTTCGCCGAAGTCGAACAGTCGGCTTTCAATCCCGCCAACATTATACCGGGCATTGGTTTCTCGCCGGACAAGATGTTGCAGGGGCGGCTCTTCGCCTACGGTGATGCGCAGCGCTATCGGCTAGGCGTGAATCACCACCTCATCCCCGTCAATGCTGCGCGCTGCCCCGTGCACAACTACCACCGCGACGGCACGATGCGCACCGATGGCAACTTTGGCAGCACGCTCGGCTACGAGCCCAACGACCAAGGCGAATGGGCTGAACAGCCGGACTACAGCGAACCACCGCTGGCGCTCTCGGGTGCCGCCAACCACTGGAACCACCGTGAAGACAGCGACTATTACTCACAACCCGGCGCGCTGTTCCGTTTGATGAGTCCTGCACAGCAGCAGGTGTTGTTTGACAATACCGCGCGTTCCATTGGTGGAGCGCCTCACGGCATCCAGATTCGGCATGTTGGCAACTGCCTCAAGGCCGATCCTGCTTATGGCGAAGGCGTAGCCAAAGCACTGGGTATTTTGTTGAGTGAAATTCCGAGATAAACAGTGCCGGTTAATTTCACGGTTATGCACCGTTCAGCATGGGCAGATTTGGCTGGCCGATAAGGACTGTGCGGTGCAGGTAGACTTGATGATGTTAAGGAACCTCTGAATAATGCAGAGGTTCCTCGGTACATGGAGGTGCTGGCATTTTTCGATCACGGAAAGTGATTTTAAAATGAAGAAAAGAAAAAACACACTATGCTTTTCGTGCTCTGAGAATTCCAGGATGGAATGATTCAGAGCTTCCTTAATCCTACTGTGTCACAAAGCTATCAAGGGATTGCAGCGCAAGGCAAAGTCGGGCGAAAAAGCGGAGTTTACATGGAGTAAATGAGCACAAGAGTCCGATTTTAACGCCGTAATGCGCCCTTCAGCGCTTTGTGACACAGTAGGATTAAAAAACCCGTGGTCCCATTTACGGCCCCCTTGCTTTGTTTGATAGACTTAAAAAATCCATGACAAATATTATCGTTGCTGCCTTGTACAAATTTGCAAAACTGCCTGACTACCGGGACATGCAGCCGGGTATGCTCGATTTTTGCGTCGCACAAGGGCTGAAGGGAACCCTGCTGCTTGCTGCCGAAGGCATTAACGGCACCGTCGCAGGCACCCGTGCCGGGATTGATGCCCTGATTGCATTTCTGCGCGCGGATGCGCGGCTTGCGGACTTGGAGCACAAGGAATCTTATGCCGCTGAAATGCCTTTTTACAGGATGAAGGTTCGCCTGAAAAAGGAAATCGTCACGCTGGGTGTGCCGGGCGTCGATCCAAACGAGAAGGTCGGTATCCGGGTGGCCCCGGAAGATTGGAATGCCCTGATCTCTGACCCTGATGTGGTACTGATTGATACACGAAATGGCTATGAATACGATATTGGCACTTTTCGCGGTGCGGTTGATCCCGATACTGATACATTCCGCGAATTTCCGGACTATGTCAGCAAAAACCTCGACCCCGTAAAACATAAAAAGGTCGCCATGTTTTGCACCGGCGGCATTCGCTGTGAAAAAGCCACATCCTTCATGCTGGAGCAGGGATTCGAAGAGGTCTATCACCTGCAAGGTGGTATTCTAAAATATCTGGAAAAGATCCCCGCTGAAAAAAGCCTGTGGGAAGGCGAATGTTTTGTGTTTGACCAGCGTGTGGCTGTCGGGCATGGTCTGGCATTGGGTGAATATGACCAATGCCATGCCTGCCGTTACCCCGTGTCTCCACAAGAAAAAGCCTCGCCAAAATACCAGGAGGGCATATCCTGTCCACACTGTTTCGACTCTCTGACGGAAGAGAAGCGCGTCAGCTCGGCGGAGCGGCAAAAACAAGTCGAGTTGGCGCTCAAGCGGGGCACGGCACACCTCGGTGCGCCGCAGAAAAAGCGAGGCGCTTAATGAGGAAAAGCAAAAATCATATTTTTTGCTTTTCGTGCTCTGAGAATTCCAGGATGGAATTATTCAGAGCTTTCTATATCAAGATGAGCAACTCACTGTAATGTGACGAGCCCATTCCGGCGGCGTTGCAGCATAATCCTCCATCCCCGGCTGTTCGCTAAAAGGATCTTGGAGCAATTTCAACAGTCGGTCTACTTCTGAAAAATCGCGCCCCTGTTCGGCCTTGTTGATGGCGGTCTGCGCCAAATGATTGCGTAGAATGTACTTTGGATTGACTTTGTCCATGCGTATTTTGCGTTCCTCATCCGAACCTTGTTCCCGTTGCAAGCGGGCGCGGTAAGATTCACTCCAGGCATCGAACGCTGTGCGGTCTATGAATTGGTCGCGCAACGCAGTGTTTTTCTCGCCGGGTGCCGAGTTGAAATTTCCTAAGCCGCGGAACAGGTTGGTGTAGTCGGCCTGGCTGGTGTGCATCATCTCCAAAAGCGTATTAATCAGTGTATCGTCTTCCTTGCTTGCGTGAGCCAAGCCCAGCTTCTGCCCCATCAATTCCGTATAATGTTTGGCGTATGCCGGGCCATAGTTTTGAAGTGCTGCTTCCGCATCTTCCATCGCAATGACCGGCGTCAATGCCTGTGCCAGGCAGGCGAGATTCCATAGGCCGATTTGTGGCTGTTGATTATAGGCGTAGCGCCCGGCAGGGTCGGAATGGTTACAGATATAACCGGGATCGTAATTTTCCATGAAGCCGAACGGGCCATAATCAAAGGTGAGCCCCAGGATAGACATGTTGTCGGTGTTCATGACGCCGTGGGAGAATCCCACGGCTTGCCATCGGGCCATCAGGGTTGCGGTGCGCGTTACGACTTCATCGAGAAAGCGCGAGTATTTGTCCGGTGCGTCCATCAAGGGTGGGAAATGCTTGGCGATCACGTAATCGGCAAGCATCGCAAGGAGCTGGTTCTGTCCACGATAAAAAAATACTTCAAATGAACCAAAGCGTACGTGCGAAGGCGCGATGCGCGTAACCACCGCAGCAGTTTCAGCGGTCTCGCGGTAAACCCTGTGATCGCTGCCCACGATACACAGGGCGCGTGTGGTAGGGATGCCCAGGCCATGCATGGCCTCCGAGCACAAATACTCACGGATGCTGGAGCGAAGCACGGCGCGGCCATCGCCATTTCGCGAGTACGGGGTACGCCCGGCGCCTTTGAGCTGGATATCCCAGTATTCCCCCGCGCTATTCTTTATTTCACCGAGCAATACGGCGCGCCCATCTCCCAGTTGCGGCACATAGTGGCCAAACTGATGTCCCGCATAGAGCATCGCCAGCGGCTCGCAACCGGGCAGCAAACGGTTGCCGCTGAAATATTCAGCGAAGTCAGCGCGCTGGGTTTCGGCGCTGTCCAGGTCAATCAACGGGGCGGCGTTCGTGTTGAAGCTAACCAGATAGGGATCAGGCAACGGGGTGGGGTGGAGGCGGCTGTGGAATATGTCCGGCAGGCGGGCAAACGTATTATCAAATCCAAGCTGTTCAAGTTTTCGCATTGCGTAATTGTAACAGGAGAATTATTGGGTGTTTGCGGTGCTGATATATAATGCCCGGTAATCTTTAGATGAACTCGAATCGAGGATATGAATATGCCGACGAAGAAATCACAACCCAATAACGACAAGCTGGACCGGATCGTAGCCGAGGCCCAGCGCAACAAGGCGCAGCGGGAGTTGGGCTATCGGGAACAATCACTCAAGCTCTACCCCTGGATATGCGGACGGTGCATGCGCGAGTTCACCCGGGAAAATCTTCGGGAGCTCACCGTCCATCACCGGGACCACAATCACGACAATAATCCGTCCGATGGGAGCAACTGGGAGTTGCTATGTATTTATTGCCATGACAATGAGCACTCACGGTACCTGGATGCCGCTGGGCAGGGCGCTGTGACGCCGGGCAGCCAGCAAGAGAGCTCGGCCCAATTCAAACCGTTTGCCGATCTCAAGGCGCTGTTGAAGGGTAAAGAGTAGCTGTTTTAGAGTCTGTTTAAGAGTGTCAATTATGCCACTCTGCCGTAGGGCAGGGAGGATGACTGATCGCGGCCTGCAACCCTTTCTGTTTGGATCATCCGCAACATCTGCAAGGCTTCCCGTGCGCTGTGCGACACATTCATTGGGCTTCCGGAAACACCGGCAACATGACCGCTTGGGTCGATAATGAAGGTGGCATACTCGGCCATACCCTCTTCCCCGGAGAGCACCCCAAAGCAGCTGGCGAGCTGGCGCGTGGCATCGCCGATGAGGGGGAAGCCGATTTTGCCTAGACCGTTGGTGGTCCAGGCACGATGCGCATAAACGCTGTCCACGCTTGCACCGAGCAATATCGCGCCACTTTCCGTGAATTGCCTGGCCAGGTCGTGGTAGGCGCGGATGTTCATAAGGCAGGTAAAGGTGAAATCCCACTGCCAGAAGAACAGCACCTTCCATCGGCTGCGATGTTCACCCAGATTGATTATGCGGTAGTCGCCATGAGGGGTAAGGGCTTCGACGTTGATGGCAGGGATGGTTTGTCCGATGGTTAGCATAGCCGTGTCTCCTTCGTGGCGGTTGGGGTTTGATTATTTTCAGCCATAAAAAATATTCTACCCGTTCAATTGATAATGATTATCATTTACATTTACGGGTATTGTCAAGCCGCCTGGATGGATTTTTCCGCTTTTGTCTCTCCGGATGGGGTGAATTAGCCGCGCAAACCCTGCTCGAATTTCTGTGCCCTCTGTCCTTGATCGGCCGAATTTGGCCTGACAGTCATCACCAGAAAACCCGCTAACTGTCAGATCAGATCTGAACTTCTACAAACTCTCAGCCCTTGGCCGCCGCCAGCAACTGCTCGCGGCTAAGTGTATAGGCGCGGGCAAACCCGCCGACATAGCGCGCCTCGTGCGGCACGAGGCGAAACAGTGTGAAATCGTCGAAGCTGAACAGAGGCTCGGCGCACGGCAGATGATCGAGATAAAGGGCACGACCGGCCTGATAGTCAGCGCTGCCGCGTGGCAGTTGGACGACCTTGCCCTGGATGCTCACTCGCGCCAGGGTCTGCGGGTCAGCTTGTCCGGTATCTGGTTCACCGATCACCAGTGACGCCTGCGGATCAGTCAATAAATTGCGTGTGTGCGGCGCCAGCCGGCTGAGGTGCAGCAAAAAACCGCTGAAACCGGGCTCGCTTGCATAGGCGACCATCGATGCAAAGGGTGCACTGGCATCCAGCGTGGCGAGCGCTGCCCAGCGCTGGCTACGGATCAGTTGTGTCAAGCGTATCTGTTCTTCATGTTTCATGGTGGTTCGCTCTGAAAACGTCAAAATGGAAGGCGGTACACGCCGCTATACAAAACGAAATGGTGATACCGCTATTTTGAATGTTAAATGTCGACTCTGCCATGGTCAGAATGACATGGGTGGTAATGGCGGCCATAGCGGGTTCCATTGCCTGGGTATTGCTTGCCATCTCTTCGCGATAGAGGGTGGCGCCCCGCATTGATGGTTTTTGCCTTTCCATGGACGCTGGATTAGACTGTCGGGTCAAAGAAATTCAAAGAGGACTGCATGATCAGAATAGCAATCAGCGGCGGCGCAGGGCGTATGGGGCGCAGCCTTATCGAGGCCTGTCAGCAGAATGCCGAGCTTTCCTTGGCGGTTGCGCTTGGGCGCCCCGGCAGCCCGGTAGTCGGGATGGATGCGGGCGAGATGGCGGGTATCGGTAAGCTGGGGGTGCCAGTGACTGATGATTTAAGCGCGGCGGCGGGCAATTTCGATGTGTTGATCGATTTTACCCGGCCCGAGGTGACGCTGGCGAATCTCAATGTATGCCGCGCTGCAGGGCGGCGCATGGTGATTGGCACCACCGGATTTACGCCCGAGCAGCGTCAGCAGATCCTTGATGCGTCAACGGATATCGCCATTGTTATGGCGCCGAACATGAGCGTGGGTGTCAATCTGTGCTTCAAATTGCTGGAAATGGCGGCACGGGTGCTGGGTGATGAGGTGGATATTGAAATCATCGAGGCGCATCATCGTCATAAGGTGGATGCTCCCTCCGGCACGGCGTTGCGCATGGGTGAGGTGGTGGCCGATGCATTGGGCCGCGACCTCAAAACGTGCGCGGTTTACGGGCGCGAAGGCGTTACCGGCGAGCGCGACCGCAAAACTATCGGATTTGCCACCGTGCGGGCGGGAGATGTCGTAGGTGACCACACCGTGTTGTTCGCCGGGCTGGGTGAGCGGGTGGAGATCACGCACAAGGCTTCCAGCCGCATGACCTTCGCCAGTGGCGCTGCCCGCGCCGCGGGCTGGCTGATGCAGCAGGAACGCGGACTGTTTGATATGCAGGATGTGTTGGGGTTGAGATAGTTGATGGCTCTAAGGCGGAAAGGTACGCGATGAAGCAGGAAGGCGGCAATCAGCAGGATCTCGAACAGTGGCGCCAGAAGTATTATGACTCTCTGGAAAAAATGGAGCAAAAGCAGCAACAGTGGGAAGATTTGGAAAAAACCCTGCGCCGCTGCATTTCCCGTCTGGCACTGGCGGCGGACGGCATCCACCCCGAGATTGACATCCAGCTAGAGAGTCTACGCAAGGCGATCCGGGACGGTGTGGGTGCCGCGGGATTACAGGATCGTATCGAGGGGATATCGCAAGCGCTGCTCAAGCTGGATCAGCAGCCTGCGCCAAGGCCAGCACCCACGGAAACTGTGGCTGTGGAAGGCCGTACTGAAGCGGCGGCGCCGGGCTTTTTGGGTAAATTGCTGGGCGGGTTGTCCCCGAAGGGGGGCCGCGAGACGCCGGTGGTTATGGAAGCCGCTCAGCCACGAGGCATTCCTTCCGAAGTTCACGAAGCCCTCGCCCAGCTATTGGAGCGCCTGGCGCTACAGCCCGAGATGACCGAGCAGGTGGAGATGCTCAAACAGCAGCTTGGAGAGGATATTGAGCCGGGCGCGCTTTCATCGTCATTGCAGTCCATTGCGGCATTGGTGGCTGATGCCCTGGGAAAGATCCGTAGCGAAAAAAGCGATCTTGAAGCATTCCTGCTTCAGCTCACCGAGCGTTTGCAGGAGATCGATCAGCGCTTGTCCGATAATGCGGTAACGCAGCAGGCATCGCAGCAAAGCCAGCACCGGCTGGATGTTGCGGTGCATGCCCAGGTCGATGGTATCGAGACTACCATGAAGGAGGTCTCCGATATTGGCCAGTTAAAGCAGGCGATTCAGCGGCGTCTGGATGGAATACGCGAGCACATGGATTCCTTCCGCCAGGATGAAACGCAGCGGCAGATTGATTCAAAGCATCAAATTGACGTGTTGACCTCCCGTTTGCGCGGCATGGAGAAAGAGATCAGCCAACTGCACAGCCGGGTGCGCAAGGAGCAGCAAAATGCCTTGGAAGATGCCTTGACGGGCATTCCCAACCGGATGGCCTATGAGAAACGGGTCGCGGAAGAATATGCGCGCTGGAGGCGCTTCCATGCGCCGCTGTCGATGATCGTTATCGATATCGATCACTTCAAGCGTGTTAACGACCAGTACGGGCACCAGGCAGGGGACAAGGTGATCAGGGTCATTGCCCAGGAGTTACGCAAGCAACTGCGTGATGTGGATTTCATGGCTCGCTATGGCGGGGAGGAATTCGTTATTCTGTTGCCGGAGACCAATATTCAAAATGCCGGAATCGTGGCGGATAAACTTTGCGCCGGTGTGCGTGGCTGTGAATTCCAGCACGGCGGGTCACGTGTGCCCATTACTGTGAGCGGTGGGGTCGCCCAGTTTGGAGGAGTCGACACGGTGGCCCAGGTATTCGAGCGCGCCGATGTGGCACTGTATCGCAGCAAACATAAGGGGAGAGATCAGTGGAGCGTCGAGGAGTAGGGCGTGCCATCGTGCTGTGGTTATTTTCGGCTGTATTGTTGCTGGCCGGAGGACTGCACTCTGCGGTGGCCAGTGCGGATGGTCAGCACCCCTTCGCTTTTGCCTTTTTTGGCGATAACGCGGCCAAACCACAAGGCCTGGGTGTTGTTTCCGTCAACGATCTTCCTCCTGAAGCGCGCGAGACGCTGAATCTCATCCATCGGGGCGGGCCGTTCCCCTATGGCAAGGACGGCTCGATCTTCGGTAACCGGGAAAAACGCCTACCCTTGCGTGAGCGCGGTTACTACAAGGAGTATACCGTCAAGACGCCCGGCTCCCGCGACCGCGGCGCCCGGCGGATTATCGGTGGGATGGGCGGAGAACTCTATTATACTGATGATCACTACAACACTTTCAGGCGGATCAAGGAGTAGCGTATGGATAGCCTGCCCTCATTTTTGCGTGATAGCGAAGCCGCCGGGATGTATTTGCTTGATACGGCGATTACCGCGATGGAGTTTGAAAGCGAGGCCAGGAAGTGTGGCTTCGCTTTTTTTTATCTGGAAGGAGGGAGCATCCTCAGTAAGGAGCAATTTTTGGAGCAGATCGCCCGCGCCATGGATTTTCCCGGCTATTTCGGTGGCAACTGGGACGCACTGGAAGACTGTCTCACGGATCTATCCTGGCGTGAAGCACCAGGTTATGTGATTCTATACGACCATTTTGATGTTTTTGCCGAGCAGTTTCCGGATCAGTTCGAGACCGCGCTGGAAATTCTGGATGCGTCCATAGAGTTCTGGCGCGCGCAAGGTAAGCCGCTGTTTGTCATGTTGCGCGGAAAGGGTGGGCCGGAGTGGGGGTTGAAGCTGCTTACCTTCTAAGAACCCTGTTCACGATCTCGCTGAAGGGTGCATCGCGGCGTTAAAAATAGCCTCAAAATGCTCACATACTCCGTGTATGCTGCGCTTTTTCGGCTATTTTTTCGAGATCGTGAATAGGTTGTAATAACGGAGTGAATGCCATAGACAGCAAGGGGCTTGGTAAAGTAGAATTCTGCTGATTAATCATAGCAATTATTGCAGCGGTGGGAGGGGTTTTATCCCGGTCTCCTGCCGCTTCGCACGTCTGATGTGGAGGTAGTTTTGCGGCATCAAGCCCTGTTAGCCCTGGAAGATGGCAGCCTCTTTTGGGGTGAGTCCATCGGTATTGAGGGGCAGTCGACGGGGGAAGTGGTATTCAATACCGCTATCACCGGCTATCAGGAAATTCTCACCGATCCCTCCTATTGCAAGCAAATCGTTACCCTCACCTATCCGCACATTGGCAATACCGGCGTCAACAGTGAGGATGAAGAGTCCTCAAAAGTGATGGCCGGCGGCCTGGTAATACGCGATTTGCCGCTGCTGGCGAGCAGTTGGCGTTCTAAAGAGACTTTGGATGCCTACCTGCGCAGGCAGCAGGTGGTTGGCATCGCGGGCATCGACACTCGGCGTTTGACGCGCTTGCTGCGTGAAAAGGGCGCGCTGAGCGGCTGCATCATGGCGGGGAATGCCGACGAGGCGGCAGCGCTCGATGCCGCGCGCGCATTTCCGGGATTGAACGGCATGGATCTGGCCAAGGTGGTTACCACCGAGGCACCTTATCGCTGGGAACATGGAAGCTGGACACTGGGCGGCGCATCCGCTATTCCCGAGGCGCGTTTCCATGTGGTGGCCTACGATTATGGCGTCAAGCACAACATATTGCGCATGCTGGTGGATCGTGGCTGCCGTGTCACGGTAGTGCCGGCACAGACTCCGGCGTTTGAAGTGCTGGCCATGAAGCCAGACGGTGTATTTCTCTCCAACGGGCCGGGTGACCCGGCGCCGTGCGATTATGCCATTGCTGCGATCCACGTGATTGTCGAAACAGGTGTGCCGGTGTTCGGTATCTGTCTCGGCCATCAGCTGCTGGCCCTGGCCTGCGGCGCAAAAACCCTGAAAATGAAGTTTGGCCATCATGGCGCCAACCACCCGGTGCAGGATCTGGATACCGGGCGGGTGATGATAACCAGCCAGAATCACGGTTTTGCAGTGGATGATGCCAGCCTTCCCCCCACGCTGCGCGCGACACACCGCTCGCTGTTCGATGGCTCGCTACAGGGCATTCATCATACCGGCAGACCCGTCTTTAGTTTTCAGGGGCACCCCGAGGCGAGTCCTGGCCCGCACGATGCCGCGCCGCTGTTCGACCACTTCATTGATCTCATGAGAGGTAACAAGTGACAAGCTGCATGTTGCAAGTTACAGATAAAACCCCTCATCGTTTTTCTCTCGCCACTTGTTGCCTGGGCTTGTAACTGATTCTTTATGCCAAAACGTACCGACATCAAGACTATTTTAATCATCGGCGCTGGCCCCATTGTGATTGGCCAGGCCTGTGAGTTCGATTATTCCGGCGCGCAGGCCTGCAAGGCATTGCGCGAGGAAGGCTACCGCGTGGTGTTGATCAACTCCAACCCCGCCACCATCATGACTGACCCGGAGACGGCCGACGCCACCTATATCGAGCCCATCACCTGGCAGGTGGTTGCCCGTATTATTGAAAAAGAACGCCCCGACGCGCTATTACCCACCATGGGCGGGCAGACCGCGCTCAACTGCGCACTCGACCTGGTGCGTGAGGGTGTGCTGGAGAAATACGGTGTGGAGATGATCGGCGCCACGCGCGACGCCATCGACATGGCCGAAGACCGCGACCGCTTCCGTCGCGCAATGCGCGACATTGGCCTTGGCAGCGCGCGCGCGGCGATTGCACACAGCATGGAAGAGGCGTTGCAGGTGCAGGTGCAGATCGGCTTCCCCACCATTATCCGTCCCTCGTTCACAATGGGCGGCAGCGGCGGCGGCATCGCCTATAACCGCGAGGAATTTGTTGAGATCTGTGAGCGCGGGCTGGATCTTTCACCGACCAAGGAGCTGCTGATCGAGGAATCGCTGCTCGGCTGGAAGGAATTCGAGATGGAGGTGGTGCGTGACCGCAAGGACAACTGCATCATCATTTGTTCCATCGAGAACTTCGACCCGATGGGTGTGCACACGGGTGATTCCATCACCGTTGCACCCGCCCAGACGCTGACTGACAAAGAATATCAGCTGCTGCGCGATGCCTCCATCGCGGTGTTGCGCAAGATCGGCGTCGATACCGGCGGTTCCAATGTGCAGTTCGCCATCAATCCCCACGACGGGCGCATGATCGTCATCGAGATGAATCCGCGCGTATCGCGCTCCTCGGCGCTGGCCTCCAAGGCTACCGGTTTCCCCATCGCCAAGGTGGCGGCCAAGCTCGCGGTAGGTTATACCCTGGACGAGCTGCGCAACGAGATCACCGGTGGCGCCACCCCGGCGTCGTTCGAGCCATCTATAGATTATGTAGTAACCAAGGTGCCACGCTTCACCTTTGAAAAATTCCCTAAGGCCGACCAGCGTCTCACCACTCAGATGAAGTCAGTGGGCGAGGTGATGGCAATAGGCCGCACCTTCCAGGAATCGCTGCAAAAGGCATTGCGCGGGCTGGAGACCGGGGCGGACGGGCTGAACGAAAAGCTTGATCTTACCTTGCCGGAGTCCATTGATCGCATCCGTAACGAGTTGCGCACGCCGGGGCCGGATCGCGTCTGGTTTGTGGGTGACGCCTTCCGTGCCGGCTTGTCCTCCGGGGAAATTCACGAACTGAGCCAGATTGATCCCTGGTTTCTGGCGCAGATCGAGGACCTTATCAAGAGCGAGGCGGAGGTGCGTGCCTCGGGGCAGTCAAGGCTTGATAAGGCGCGTGTCTTCGCGCTCAAGCGCAAGGGCTTTTCCGACCGCCGCCTCGCAACTCTGCTGGGTGTTAGCGAGAACGAGTTCCGCGCGCGGCGCCATGCGCTGGGTGTGCGCCCGGTATACAAGCGTGTGGATTCCTGCGCCGCTGAATTCGCTTCGGCCACGGCGTACATGTATTCCACATATGAAGAAGAGTGCGAGGCCGCACCCACTTCCCGTGACAAGATCATGGTGCTCGGTGGCGGACCCAACCGCATCGGGCAGGGCATCGAATTTGACTATTGCTGCGTCCATGCCGCGTTCGCCCTGCGCGAGGATGGCTATGAAACCATCATGGTCAATTGCAATCCCGAGACCGTCTCTACCGACTACGACACCTCGGACCGCCTTTACTTCGAGCCGCTTACCCTGGAAGATGTGCTTGAAATCATCGCCGTGGAAAAACCCAAGGGCGTGATCGTGCAATACGGCGGGCAGACGCCGCTCAAGCTGGCGCGCGCCCTGGAGGCGGCTGGCGCCCCGATCATCGGCACCACACCGGATTGCATCGACATCGCCGAGGATCGTGAGCGCTTCCAGCAGATGATCAACACACTGGGGCTGCGCCAGCCGCCGAACCGCACTGCGCGCCACCCCGAGGCAGCGGTGGAGCTGGCGAAGCAGATCGGCTATCCGCTGGTGGTGCGGCCTTCCTATGTGCTGGGTGGGCGCGCCATGGAGATTGTCTACAACGAGGATGACCTGCGCCGCTACATGCGTGACGCCGTACAGGTCTCCAACGATTCCCCGGTGCTGCTCGACCGCTTCCTGGATGACGCCACCGAGGTGGATGTGGATGCCATCAGCGATGGCGTGGACGTGTTGATCGGCGGTATCATGGAGCATATTGAACAGGCCGGCGTGCATTCCGGTGACTCGGCGTGTTCGCTGCCGCCCTACAGCTTGAGCGCCGGAATTCAGGATGAATTGCGCGAGCAGATCCGCCAGATGGCCTCCGCCCTGGGTGTGGTGGGACTGATGAACGTTCAATTCGCCATTCAGGGTGACAAGGTTTTCGTCCTTGAGGTCAATCCACGTGCTTCCCGCACCGTCCCTTATGTCTCCAAGGCGACGGGGCGGCCCCTGGCCAAAATCGCCGCGCGCTGTATGGTAGGGCGCAGCCTGGTCAGCCAAGGGGTTACACAAGAAGTGATTCCAGATTACTATTCCGTCAAAGAGGCGGTGTTCCCCTTCATCAAATTCCCTGGCGTCGATCCGATCCTGGGGCCTGAGATGAAATCCACCGGTGAGGTGATGGGCGTGGGGCGCAGCTTCGCCGAGGCGTTTGCCAAGTCGCAGGAGGCCGCGGGCATTACCCTGCCGCGTGGCGGCCGTGCTTTTATCAGCGTGCGTGAGGCAGACAAGCCTCGCGTGGCGGCAGTGGCGCGCGACCTTGTGGCGCTTGGCTTCAAGGTTCTCGCTACCCGCGGTACGGCGAAGATTCTGGAAGGCGAGGGTGTGCCTTGCATTAAAGTAAACAAGGTTGCCGAGGGCCGCCCCCACATTGTCGATATGATTAAAAACGACGAAATCAGTCTGATTATCAACACTACGGAAGGCAAGCAGGCGATTGCGGATTCCTATGAAATCCGGCGTGCCGCATTGCAGCACAAAGTCACCCACAGCACTACACTGGCTGGCGCCAGGGCGACGTGCCTGGCCCTGCGGCAACCGGATGACCGCGCGGTGAATCGTTTGCAGGATCTGCATCAGGAATTACTCGGGAGAAAGATAACAGCATGAGCAAAGTGCCGATGACAGCGAAGGGCGCGCAGCAGTTGCGCGAAGAGCTGCAGGAATTAAAGAGCGTTGCAAGGCCGCGCGTTATCCAGGCTATCGCAGAGGCCCGCGCGCATGGCGACCTGAAGGAAAATGCCGAATATGCCGCCGCCAAGGAACAACAAAGTTTTATTGAAGGGCGCATCTCGGAAATCGAGGGGCAACTCTCCAACGCCCAGATCATTGATGTTGCGACAGTGAATGCCAATGGCAGGATCGTCTTTGGCACCACGGTGGATCTGGTGAACGTCAAGACCAGCGAGGAAGTAACCTATCAGATCGTAGGTGATCTGGAGGCCGACATCAAGCAAGGCAAAATCTCGATCAGCTCTCCCATCGCCCGCGCCCTGATCGGCAAGGAAGAGGGCGACATCGCCGTGGTGCGTGCGCCGGGTGGTGAAATCGAGTATGAGATTGCGGCTGTAAAATATATATGAGCCAGAGCCTATCCGTAAATAAATCACCCCTGCGTTGCCGCCCCAAAACGCGCCAGGCAAGGCGCGAGGAGAGAAATTTGGTGATTCCAAATGAACGACGAGCAACGCCGCCTGGCGTGTTTTGGGGCGCAACCCGAAGGGACGGGGCCGGTTTTGAGCAGTGCGGCGTCACGCTTCGCTCATGTGCAACAAGCACACTACGCTCAGCCTTCCTTGCCCTGCTCAAAACCGACGGATAGGCTCTAACATGCGTTTCGCGCTCGTCAGTGAACGGATTTTGTTGACCCTGTGGGTCGGTGGCCTGTGGGGTATCGGTTACCTCGCCGTGCCGGTGCTGTTTAATATGCTCAATGACCGGCAGTTGGCAGGGGAGCTTGCCGGGAAAATGTTCAGCATCACCAGCATCATAGGTTTGGTGTTCGGCGTTTTGCTGTTGATAGGCGCGATTTACCGGGCGGGCGACAAATGGACCCGTGCCTGGCGGGTGTGGACGCTGTTCGCCATGCTGGCGTTTGTTGCCGTCAGTTTCTTTGTTTTGCAGCCGATGATGCAGGACCTCAAAGCCCATGGTCTGGTTGAAGGCAGCGCCCAGGCGGCGAGCTTTGGACGGCTGCACGGAATTTCGTCGATACTGTATCTGGCGACCAGCCTGCTGGGGGTGGGGCTGGTGATTGCAGGTCCAGGCGGGAAACGGCCTTCCAGGTATACGCTTTAGAGCCGGTTCACGATCTCGCTGAAGGGCGCCCCGCCAAGCTTTGCGCCGCAACCCAATACATTGTCCCTCTCAGGTGACCGTGATACGCGGTTTGTCCTGATTGCGCAGATAAATCAGTGCGATATGGCCGATACGTTGCACCAGCGTGGCGCGTGTGCTGTTGCAAATTTCATCTATCATATGGTCACGCGCGGCGCGGTCGGCGGCGTTTACCCGGATCTTGATCAGCTCATGATGGTTCAGGGCCAACCCTGTTTCGTTGAGCACAGCCTCCGTCAGGCCAGCATTTCCAATGATGATCACCGGCTTTAATTTATGGCCGAGCGTCCGCAAATAACGTTTGTTTTTCTCAGTAAGTGACATATAAAGTATCGATGGCCAAAGATAATGGTAAGCGGGAAAGTATAGCACAACGCAGGCGCGGCTTCATGGTGGCGGCCAGCCCGATGAATGCCGTAAAGCTTGAGCTGGCTGTCATATGCTGCGCTGGTGTGCTGCTATGGCTGGTGCAGGGGCGCGTTACGGATAACCAGATGGTCCAGCTCCTTCTGCTGGGCGGGTATGGGTGCGCAGGGATGTTGTGGATCGTTTTCCGCGCGCGGCGTGTGCTGACCAGGGCACAATCCAGTCAATATGATGAACGCCGGAATTATGGCCAGGAGTAAAAGCAGCAGCCGCTGGCTGAAAGAGCATTTTGTTGACGCCTACGTCAAAAAGTCGTGGCAGGATGGCTATCGTTCCCGCGCGGCTTATAAGCTGCTCGAAATCAACGAGCGCGACCACATACTGCGGCCAGGCATGACGATAGTGGACCTGGGTGCGGCGCCGGGTGGCTGGTCGCAGATAGCCGCAAATATAGTGGGGGATAAGGGCAAGGTGATCGCCACGGATATCCTGCTGATGGAACCCCTGGCTGGCGTTGATTTCCTGCAAGGTGATTTTCGGGAGCAGGAAGTATTTGACAAGCTGCTCGAAATGGTCGCAGGCCGTAACGTGGGGCTTGTAATTTCCGATATGGCGCCTAATATAACTGGTATGGCCTCGGTTGATCAGCCGCGCGCGATGTATCTTGCCGAGCTGGCGTTGGATATGGCGCGTAAGATTCTGGTCCCAGGCGGGGATTTTTTGGTGAAGGTGTTTCAGGGCAGCGGTTTTGATGCCTTCCACAAGGAGATTCAGCCCTTGTTTCAGAAGGTGCTGATCCGCAAACCCAAGGCGTCGCGGCCCGGCAGCCGCGAAGTCTATGTGCTGGCGAGGAACTTTCTTGGCTGAAATAGTCCTTAGAACCTGTTCACGATCTCGCTGAAGGGCGCATCGCGGCGTTAAAAGTGGCCTCAAAATGCTCACATACTCGTGTATGCTCCGCTTTTTCGGCCACTTTTGCCTTGCGCTGCATCCCTTGATCGAGATCGTGAACAGGTTCTTATAAAAAAGCATGACGAAACGCCGGATTAGTGGCGAAAAACGCATGGTCTGATAAATGCATTATGGCCAGTGTTGGGTTGATATATACTGTATTTCTCTTAAAGCTGAGGCGCACACGTGAGTGATATGGCAAAGAATATAATCTTATGGGTGGTGATTGCCGTCATCCTGGTGTCGGTGTTTAATAATTTTGGCCCGCCTCAGGTTGCCTCGGCGCAACTTCCCTATTCGCAATTTATCGCGGATGTAAAGCAGGGTAATGTCCAGAAGGTTGTGATCGAAGGGCGCACTATCCAGGGCATATACCAGAGTGGCGAAAAATTCGTCACCTATAGCCCCGGCGACCCCGGTCTGGTTGGCGATTTGCTTAACAAGGGCGTAGTCATCCAGGCTCGTCCGCAAGAGCAGCAGGGCGTGCTCATGCAGATGTTCATCTCCTGGTTCCCGATGCTGCTGCTGATTGGTGTGTGGATTTTCTTTATGCGCCAGATGCAGGGCGGTGGCGGTGGCGGCCGTGGCGCAATGTCTTTTGGGCGCAGCCGTGCCCGGATGATGGGTGAGGATCAGGTCAAGGTAACTTTCGCGGATGTCGCAGGTGTGGAAGAGGCCAAGGAAGAAGTGGCTGAACTGGTCGAGTTTTTGCGCGACCCCAGCAAGTTCCAAAAGCTTGGTGGAAAAATCCCGCGCGGCGTGTTGATGGTAGGTTCGCCCGGTACCGGTAAGACGCTGCTGGCCAAGGCCATCGCAGGCGAGGCCAAGGTGCCGTTTTTCTCGATTTCCGGTTCGGATTTCGTGGAGATGTTCGTCGGCGTCGGCGCGGCGCGCGTGCGCGATATGTTCGAACAGGGCAAGAAACATGCGCCGTGCATCATCTTCATCGACGAAATTGACGCCGTGGGCCGTCATCGTGGCGCCGGTTTGGGTGGCGGACATGACGAGCGCGAGCAGACCCTTAATCAGTTGCTGGTTGAAATGGATGGCTTTGAGGGCAGCGAGGGCGTGATCGTGATCGCGGCCACCAACCGTCCCGACGTGCTGGATCCCGCTTTGCTGCGTCCCGGCCGTTTCGATCGCCAGGTGGTGGTGCCGTTGCCCGATGTGCGTGGCCGTGAGCAGGTGCTCAAGGTGCATATGCGTAAAGTACCGATTGATGATGATGTCAAACCAGCGATTATTGCGCGTGGCACGCCGGGCTTTTCCGGTGCCGATCTCGCCAATCTGGTGAATGAGGCCGCTCTGTTTGCGGCGCGTGCCAACCGCCGCACCGTCGGCATGAACGACTTTGAAAAGGCCAAAGACAAGATCATGATGGGTGCGGAACGCCGCTCCATGGTGATGAACGACGAAGAGAAAAAACTTACTGCCTATCATGAGGCCGGCCATGCCATCGTGGGCTTGAGTGTGCCTGCTCATGACCCCGTGCATAAGGTGAGCATCATCCCGCGCGGTCGTGCTTTGGGTGTGACCATGTTCCTGCCGACAGAGGATCGTTACAGCTATAGCAAGCAACGCCTCGAAAGCCAGATTTCCAGCATGTTCGGCGGGCGGGTTGCCGAGGAGCTGATCTTCGGGCCGGAGGCTGTTACCACCGGCGCCAGCAATGATATCCAGCGCACAACCGAACTTGCCCGCAGCATGGTGACCAAGTGGGGCCTGTCCGAGAAACTTGGTCCATTGACGTATGCGGAGGAAGAGGGTGAGGTGTTCCTGGGCCGCTCCGTGACGCAGCACAAAGGGGTGTCGGATGAAACCGCGCATACCATCGACGGGGAAATCCGCACGATAGTCGACCGCAACTACGAGCGTGCCAGGCAGATACTTACCGATAACATAGACAAGCTGCATGCCATGGCTGCCGCGCTGATCAAGTACGAGACCATCGATGCCGAGCAGATTGGCGATATCATGGCAGGCAAAGAGCCGCGTGCGCCGAAGGACTGGGGTGAAGATTCCGGGTCCAGTTCCGGGCGCGGTGCCAGCGCGGAGGCGTCCAGCGAGGGTGGCAAGCCTGCGGATGGCACGATAGGCGGGCCGGCAGGCCAACATTAGCCAGAGCGAGGGGCGGGTTGACCCGCCCCTATGTTAATACCTGCCCTTCAGTATCGTTTAAACAATGGATTTTGCCGGGAAGCTGCTCGACCTCAATCAGCCCCAGGTAATGGGAATACTCAATGTCACCCCCGACTCCTTCTCGGACGGGGGTGTTTTTTTGTCCGCGCAAGCTGCATTTGCCGGGGCGCGGCGGATGGTCGAAGAGGGCGCGGCGATTATCGATGTGGGCGGTGAATCGACACGTCCTGGTGCCGCTCCCGTTTCTGTTCAGGAAGAGCTGGATCGGGTCATCCCTGTTATTGAAATTCTTTCACGCGAACTCCCCATCATTGTTTCCATAGATACCAGCAAGCCCGAAGTGATGCGTGCCGCGGTGGCCGCAGGGGCTGGTTTGATCAACGATGTCCGGGCGCTTAGTGAAGAAGGTGCGCTACAGGCCGCAGCGCAAGCTCGCGTGCCGGTATGCCTGATGCACATGCAGGGCGAGCCGCGCATCATGCAACACAGTCCGCACTATAATGATGTGGCCGCAGAGGTGGGATCCTTTCTGCTCGAACGGATCCATGCCTGTGTGGCGGCGGGGATTCCCCGTGCGCGGCTTTTGATCGATCCGGGTTTTGGGTTTGGCAAGGCTTTGGGGCATAATCTGCGCCTGTTTAAATATCTGGATTCTTTTTGTGGTCTGGCGCTGCCCCTGGTTGTGGGTGTATCGAGAAAATCCATGATTGGCGCAGTGCTGGAAAAGCCGGTGGATCAACGCCTCTATGGCAGTGTTGCCCTGGCGGCGCTTGCGGTTTGGCAGGGGGCCTCCATTATCCGCACGCATGATGTGCAGGCCACCGCGGATGCAATAAAAATGGCGTGGGCTGTCAAGCAGGCATAGGCGTGTGTTCAGCATAGAATAAACCTAAAAAGCAGCTAGCCACGGAGGACACAGAGTTCACAGAGAAAAAACCATTTCCCCATGATCACCATGAATCCCCTTGAAGGGGGGCAATGGGTGACAATGAGGGGGCAATGGGTTACCGTGAATATTACCCTCACCCGTCCGGTGATCAGGAATAAATACGATAACCCGTATCACCTCTGTGTTCTCTGTAGCTTGCATCTGCTGTTTTTAGGATAAATGGCCGGGTCACGCTGCCCTGCTATCGGAAGAAACATAGATTTGAGGGGGTGAATAATGAGCAAGGGCCAGCAAAGAAAGTATTTCGGCACGGACGGTATTCGCGGGTTGGTTGGAGAAACACCGATTACCGCGGAATTTGTGCTCAAGCTGGGCTGGGCAGCGGGACGTGTGCTGACCAAGGGCGGGCGCGGCAAAGTGCTGATCGGTAAAGATACCCGCATCTCTGGCTATATGCTTGAATCCGCGCTCCAGGCAGGATTGTCTTCCGCAGGCGTCGATATTCGCCTGCTGGGTCCCATGCCGACACCTGCCATCGCTTATTTGACCCGTACGCTGCATGCACAGGCGGGCATTGTCATCAGCGCGTCACACAATCCTTATCAGGATAACGGCATCAAGTTTTTTTCCGCGCGCGGGGAGAAACTTCCTGACGAGGTCGAGCTGGCCATAGAGGCGGAGCTGGATGAACCTATGCACACAGTGGATTCCTCACTGCTGGGCAAGGCCGAGCGTGTGGGCGATGCTGCGGGGCGGTACATTGAGTTTTGCAAAAGCACCATACCGGGCAATGTCGAGTTGCGCGGTATGAAGCTGGTGGTGGATTGCGCGCATGGCGCGACATATCACGTGGCCCCGCACGTGTTCGAGGAACTGGGCGCCGAAGTTATCCGGCTGGGGGTGCAGCCCAACGGTCTTAACATCAACAAGGGCTGCGGCTCCACGCATCCTGAAGCCATGCAGGCCGCCGTGCTTGAGCACAAGGCGGATTTGGGTGTTGCGCTGGACGGTGATGGTGACCGGCTAATTATGGTGGATCACAAAGGCGAACTGGTGGACGGCGATGAACTGCTGTTTATCATCGCCCAATCGCGGCGCGAAGCCGGCAACCTCAAGGGTGCGGTAATTGGCACGGTTATGAGCAACCTGGGTCTGGAACATGCCTTGTGCGCGCTTGGGGTGGACTTCCAGCGTGCGGCGGTGGGTGACCGTTACGTGATGGACCTGCTCCGTAAGGAAGGTGGGACGTTGGGCGGAGAATCGTCTGGCCATATCATCTGCCTGGATTGCACTACCACCGGTGATGGTATTGTGTCGGCATTGCAGGTGTTGGCGGCGCTTGTGCAATCCGGTCGTACGTTGCATGAGTTAAAGTCACGCATGGCAAAATACCCGCAGTGTCTGGTTAATGTGCGCACCGAGAAAAAATTCGATTTTGCGGCATCCAGCCATGTGCAGGATGCATTGCGCGCGGTGGAGGCGCAGTTGGCGAGTAAAGGCCGTGTGCTGCTGCGTGCTTCCGGCACCGAGCCGTTAATACGTGTGATGGTGGAAGGTGTTGATCTACAGCAAGTTGAGACGCTGGCAAATTATTTGGCGGCGGCGGTTCGTCAGGCTTACGAAGCTGCAAACTGATTTTTTTCCACAGAACTAAATAATACGCGAAACCGATGACGCTACACATCCATAATAGCCTGACCGGCAAAAAAGAACTTTTTATCCCCATCGAGCCCGGCAAAATCCGCATGTACGTGTGCGGCATGACCGTCTACGACTATTGTCACCTTGGCCATGCGCGAGTGATGGTGGTGTTTGATGCGGTGGTGCGTTATCTGCGCGCGCTGGGCTATCAGGTCACCTATGTGCGCAATATTACCGATATCGACGACAAGATCATCAAACGCGCCGCCGAGAACCACGAAGACATTGATGCGCTCACCGGGCGTTTTATCGGCGCCATGCACGAGGATGAGCGGGCGCTGGGTGCGTTACCGCCGGATATCGAGCCGCGTGCGACAGAGTTCATCCCTGGGATTATCAGTCTGACACAGACGCTGATTGACAAGGGTTATGCCTATGTTGCCGCGAATGGTGATGTCTATTATGACGTGAGCCGCTTTGAACATTATGGCGAGCTTTCCGGCAAACGTTTGGAGGATTTGCGCGCCGGAAGCCGTGTGGAGGTGGACGAGGCCAAGGATGATCCATTGGATTTCGTGCTGTGGAAGGCCGCCAAGCCTGGCGAGCCGCGCTGGGACTCTCCGTGGGGGCCGGGCCGTCCCGGCTGGCACATCGAATGCTCCGCGATGTCCGGCCACTGCCTGGGGGATCATTTTGATATCCATGGCGGTGGCATGGACCTGAAATTTCCGCACCATGAAAATGAGATCGCCCAGTCCGAAGGCGCCACAGGCCACAAATTCGTCAATGTATGGATGCATAATGGTTTCGTGCAGGTGAACGAAGAGAAAATGTCCAAATCGCTGGGCAATTTTTTCACGGTACGCGAGGTGTTGAAGCACTATGCGCCGGAAATCGTGCGCTATTTCATTCTGGGCAGCCACTACCGTGGCCCGCTCACTTATTCCACGGAAAACCTGGACAATGCCAAGGCCGCGCTGGAGCGGTTTTACATGGCATTACGCGGCTTGCCGGTCGTCAAAGAAGGGGGGGCGGAGACCGGAGGGCATGAGACAGAGTATGAGCAACGCTTCAGCGCCGCGATGGACGATGACTTCAATACGCCGGGAGCGCTGGCGGTGATGTTCGAGCTGGTGCGCGATATCAATCGCGTGCGTAGCGAAAACATGCAAGAAGCCGCGCGGCTGGGAGCCGTGTTACGGCGGCTGGGTGGCGTGCTGGGGTTGCTGCAGGCCGATCCGGAGGGGTTTCTTAAAGATCCTACTAAAACCACGGCTGGTTTGTCATCCGAGGAAGTCGAACACCTCATTGCGCGGCGTGATTCAGCGAGACAGAGTAAAGATTGGGCCGAATCAGACCGCATCCGTGACTGGCTCAAGGCTCAGGGTGTCATTCTGGAAGACAACGCTGGCAAAACCGCTTGGCGCAGGGAATAATCCCGGATGGGTCGTCACCGTTGGAAGTTTTATTAGCGATGACGGTCCCGCTGCCACAGCACCTCCTGCCCGCCTTCAGCGCGTGCCAGCACGCGCGCGATGACAAACAACAGATCCGATAGGCGGTTAAGATAGGCGAGAGCTTCCCCGTTGATTGTTTCGTTGCGTGCCAAGCTCACCACATGGCGTTCGGCACGTCGGCACACCGTGCGCGCCAAGTGGCATGTGGCTGCGGCAAGGCCGCCAGCGGGCAGGATAAACTCTTTTAGGTAAGGCAGGCTGGCGTTGAATGCGTCCAGCGTGGTTTCCAGCCGCGCCACATCATCCGCCGTTATGGCACGATGCCCTGGAATGCAAAGTTCCCCGCCTAAATTGAATAAATCATGCTGAATGTCCGACAGGCAGGCATGCACCGCCTCGGGCGGGTTATGGGCCAGCACCATGCCGATCACGCTGTTAAGCTCATCCACTGTGCCATAAGCCTCTACACGCAGACTATCCTTCGCTACGCGTGAGCCGTCGCCCAGACCCGTGTCGCCCTGGTCGCCGGTGCGGGTGTAGATTTTTGAAAGTCGGTGTCCCATGTTGCCTGGCCTTTGCACGGTTTGTGTGTTGATAGCTGTGCCGAATGATGGTTGGTGCCCCGGATACGATTTGAACGTACGACCTTCCCCTTAGGAGGGGGATGCTCTATCCAGCTGAGCTACCGGGGCGTGGAGAAAGGAGTCAATGATGCCCCGGCTTGGGCGGGATTGGTGGAGCCGAGGAGGATCGAACTCCCGACCTTCGCATTGCGAACGCGACGCTCTCCCAGCTGAGCTACGGCCCCAAAAGTGGATTTAAGTTTTAAATGATAAAAAGCCGGACATCTAAAATTACGCGGCATTGTACCATCGGGATGCGTTGGAGGCTATCCACCCTTGGGCATTTTTTTGATCTGCTCCCGTTCCAGGGCGATGATGTGGCGCTGGATGATTTTCTGTTGTGGCGTCGACATATTGATGAAGCGGCAACCGAGGCGGACAGGGGTGCTATTGTCCTTGTGGCGGATGGAACGGATTTCCAGCATGCATCTTATCTCTTCATCCTGTGTTAAGCGAAAGCAGCAGGGCAGGGTATCGGTTGTTTTGAGCGTGACGGGCAGTTGCTTGTGCGCGACCCTGATGGAAAGGCCGCCTATTGAAAGGTCTTGCAGTTCCCCTTTTATTGTCTGGTCTTCCGCATGGATAAGAGTTACTGGGATGGGTTGTGCTACCCCTGTTTTAACGCGGTAAGAAGCGCGTTGTTGCAGGTAATCGATTTCTGTGGGCAGTGCCAAGTTGTAATAGGCAATGCCGGATTCTCGGCCGGCGTCGATCAGTGTGGTGGAAAAACTGATTCTGGCGCCTTCCACACGCGTCCGTGCGCGCAACTCTTTGATATCCAGAAGCAAGGGGTGGCCGCTTTCAGGACTAAGTTCATCTATGGCGAGATACGCTTGTTCTTCGTTAATTTCAAGTATGGCGCTGTTGTAGTTCTTGTCTGAGCCGGGCAGAGTGACAGTGAGTATTGCGCGCTGATTTTGGATGCGTTTTAAAAGGCCCAGGATGAAGGGGGCAAGAGTGATTCTGTCCATGATTATTTTTCTTCCGCCAATAACATAAGTAACGGATATTACCCTGTAGATGTGTGATGTTTCGCTGTGTTTTTAGGGTTATGCCCGTCCCAGTGATTGTGCGCGGGATTTTGGTTGTGTAGCGCCAGTGGCGCTGTAGCAGCTCTCGCTTTCAGGAGGGTGGCCGCGCAAGATGGAGAGCGCCCGCTGGAGGTTGAGGCGGCTGATGGCGATGACTGCGCCATTGACCTGATTCTGTTGCTGGCATGCGGCGCTTAGCGCACGAAGCTTCCCCCAGGTGGGGCTAAGGTGGTGGATGCCATATGGGTCTTGGTCACGAATATAGCTTTCGATGCCTGCCGGGTTGGTGGAGTAACCTGCTGCACGCAGTATCTCTTCATGCTGTTTGATCAGCATGTCCAGCCGGGAGGCCAAGGGTTGTTTGCCGGCAACCGCCTGCTCGATGGCAGGTATATCGTTGCCGGCAAGGGCGGCATGTTCTTGCCGCAGGATGTCAAGCAGGGACGAGGCGGTGTTGATTTCATGCTCGAACAACGCACTGATTAACTGTTGATGTTCCGCTTCGGCCATTTACATATCCTTGATTTATGCGGCGCGCCGGAGGTGCAGTGAGCTTTCGAAGCTCAAAAGTTTATCGGCCACGCGCATTGGGTTAATCTCAAATGTGCCGCTGGCGACAGCTTGCTTGACGCCTTCGACACGGTGAATATCGACTACGGGCAAAGCGGACAGGGTCTTTTCCAGGCCGCGCAACCGTGCGGCGGTATCCGTGAAGCTGACAGTATCCACCGCGGAGGATTTACCGGTCTCCCGCTGCGCCGCATTGGGCTGGCGGACTGCAGACGTGTCGGCAGTGGTGGATGGGGCGGCATTTACGGGTGTTTTTCCGGTGATTTCAATGGGCATGTTCTATACCTCTTCAGATGCTGTGCATAGGATAGCGGCTGATTCGGCCATTACTTTAAATCAAAAAGTACATGCACAGCAAATTATGGGACAATTCGTCAATTCCCTGTCACTTTAACTATTCCCTCGGCCATTACCGTTCCCTCAACGACCCGTTGGGATGTGAGATTGCGAACCTGGATTAATGCCCCGGCGGCGCCGTCCATGAGCGCCTTTCCGGCCATGCGCACCTCAATTCCAGCAATTTCCGCGAGAAGGGTGACTTGTGCTCCCCGCCGAACCACGCTCGGGGCCTCAAGCATGGCGGGAGTGTATACGGCACCGGGGTCTATTGAGCGTTTCAGAGTCATACCGAGGATTTGTTCGGGTGTGCTCAGGTAGCCGCCGGATAGGGAGGCGATGTTCAGTTCGGCGGTCTGGAAATCCTGGGCGGTTATCTGGCTGCCGCGGTTCAGTGCGTGGCTGGCGATCAAGGCGGGCGCAAAAATTTTGACGGTGACTGGCACATACAATGACCAGGGTTTAGGGCTGTGGCAACGTATCCCAATGTTAGATAAACCGAGGATGCGGCTGCCGGGCGGCAGGAAAGCCTCCGGTTTGTCCGCACAAACCGGAAGGCGCAGGCGGGTGTCCAGGACACCAACCTCTATATGCGGCGTTGCTGGCGCGTTTTGAATTTGTTGCTGCACGAAAGTTCTGGCGGTTTCGCGCAGCGAATCGTGGGATTGATACGTTTCGGCACGAACTTGCTGTGGCAGTAATGTGAATGCCGTAAAAAAAATTACTGCCCAAAAAATTGTATGGTATGGCATGCCTTTGAGTAAGCAAAATATGAGCCAATCGGAATGTGAAAGCGCAGTTAAGGAGCTTGTGAAAAGCCGAGCCTATTTCTGAGAGCCTGTCTGTGAATAAATCATCCCTGCGACGGAGGCTGGTTTTGCGCAGGGCAAGGAACGCTGAGCGTAGTGTGCTTGTTGCACATGAGCGAAGCGTGACGCCGCACCGCGCAAAACCGGCCCCGTCCCTTCGGGTTGCTCCCCAAAACACGCCATGCGGCGTTGCTCGTCGTTTATTTGGAATCACCAAACTTCTCTCCTCGCGCCTTGCCTGGCGTGTTTTGGGGAGCAACGCAGGGATGATTTATTCACAGACAGGCTCTCAGATATTGCTTAAGTATCGGGTTGCCGTGCCGATATTTCGCATATCGATAAATGACGTTCTTAAGGAGAATGGCATGGCAAGCGTATTGGATGATGTGGACAAGCGAACCAAGATGGTGGGGCAGAATCGGCTGGAGCTGTTGTTGTTTCGGTTGAATGACACGCAGTACTTTGGCATCAATGTTTTTAAGGTGCGTGAAGTTATTCAATGCCCCCCGCTGGCACATCTACCCAAAGCCCATCCTTCAATCTGCGGTGTTGCCACTATACGCGGCAAAACCATCCCTGTGATTGATCTGTCCATGGCTATAGGCCAGACGCCCATGGCAGATCCGGCGCGTGGTTATGTTATTGTCACAGAATATAACCGATCGGTTCAGGGATTGCTGGTGAATGGCATGGATCGTATCGTCAATATGAACTGGGAGTCAGTGCTGGCGCCACCCAAAGGTACGGGTTCCTGCAGCTATCTGACGGCGGTGACGCGGCTCAATGACCAATTGATCGAGATCCTTGATGTGGAGAAGGTGTTTGCCGAGATTATCCATTGTTCTCTCACGGTTTCCGAGGATTTGGTTGAAGAGGGTGTTGCGCAACACGACATACAACCGCATGTGTTGGTTGTGGATGATTCCAGTGTGGCGCGCAATCAGATCAAACGCACTCTTGAGCAGATGAAAATTTCGTATACCTTGGCGCCGGATGGTCGTGAGGCGCTGGAGTTGCTGAAAAAATGGGCGGACACTCAAGACCCTCTCTTGCAGCGTCTGAGTCTGGTGATTTCCGATATTGAAATGCCTGAAATGGACGGCTATACGTTGACGACCGAGATCCGCAAGGATGAACGCTTACGTAGCCTCTATGTCATGCTGCATTCATCATTAAGCGGCGTATTCAACGATGCCATGGTGAAGAAAGTCGGCGCGGATGAGTTTATCGCAAAATTCAGTGCGGATGACCTTGCGGCGGCGGCCATGAAGAGGATTAAAATGTACAGCGTAGGGAAAATTCAGGCCGCTTGAAATCTGTTGAATGCCGTATGCAGATTGCCGGCCCAATACCATGCCAGGGACTCCTATGCCAAATCAAACCATCCCTCATCAAGAATATGCAGACTTTTGCAGTTTTCTTGAGTCCGCCTGCGGTATTACGCTTGGTGACAACAAACATTATTTGGTGGTCAGCCGCCTTAACCGCTTATTGGAGGAGGTGGGCATCCCGTCAATCGGAGAACTCGTGGCGCGTCTCGAGTGTGATGTAAAATCCGGTTTACGCGAACGTATTGTGGACGCCATGACGACTAACGAAACCCTCTGGTTTCGTGATCAGGCACCTTTCGAAATTCTCAAGGCACACATTCTTCCGGAATTGGCTGGAAAGTCCGCGCGCCCGGTACGGATCTGGTCGGCGGCCTGTTCGTCGGGGCAAGAACCTTATTCCATCAGTATCGTGGCTCAGGAGTACTTGAGCGGTAAGCCGGGCAGTTTTCCCACAGGGGTGCAGATATCCGCCACTGATATCTCACCCACCATGCTCAAGGACGCCAAGGCGGGTCTGTACGATTCCATGTCATTGGCACGCGGTATGTCTGATGAACGCAGGAAGCGATTTTTTGACCCAAAAGGTTCCCTGTGGGAGGTCAAAAATGAGATACGCAAACGTGTCACTTTCGCGGAATTAAACCTGATGAAAAAGGATTATTCCGCGCTGGGTAAATTTGACGTGATTTTTTGCCGTAACGTGTTGATCTATTTTTCAAACGATTTAAAGCGCGACATCATCGCGCGTTTTGCCCAGGTACTGGCGCCAGAAGGTTATCTGTTTCTTGGGGCATCCGAATCCATGTCAAGTTATTCGGATGCTTTTGACACTGTTCGCTACCAGGGTGGCATAGCGTATCGCCTCAAAAAGAAGTGAACACCCCGGCAGGCATGGAAGCCTGCCGCCGCAAGGTTTGCCGCAAGGCGGAAATATATTGCCGCAGGATGTGAATTCTCCCCCCTCTTTGTAATGTAACCCATTGTTTTAATATCTCATCTAAATTTTGGCACAGACTCTGCATTGATCCTTGGCAGGTACAGTAAGGATGGAGTCAGACGATGCCAATCAATCTCGACAAAGCATTAGGAATATATCCGCAGGCGCTTGCCTTGCGCGCACGCCGCGCGGAAGTTCTGGCGGCCAATATGGCCAATGCGGATACGCCGAATTACAAGGCCAAGGATATCGACTTCAAAGCGGTGCTGAATCAGGCCAGGGATCAATCAAGCAGTAATGCTTCCGTTTTGGTGCGTACCCATGCGACCCACCTGCCTTCTGGTTTGGATCTGACGTCGGGGTCGGTGAAGTACCGCGTTCCAGAACAGTCGTCACTGGATGGCAATACGGTGGATACGGAGACAGAGCAGGCTGAATTTACCCGTAATGCGATTCAGTATCAGGCCACACTCACTTTTCTCAATGGTCGCATCAGGGGTTTGATGACGGCTATCAGGGGAGATTAATCCATGTCTTCTTTCAAAATATTTGATATTGCAGGTTCAGGAATGAGCGCGCAGTCGCTGCGCCTCAACGTGACGGCCAGCAATCTTGCCAATGCCGATAGTATCAGCGGCAATGTGGCGGGTGTGTATAAAGCACGTGAGCCGGTCTTTTCGGCAGTGATGGATAAACTTGCCGGGGATGATGCGGCGAGTGTGCGTGTTTTGGGTGTGGTTGAAAATGACGCGCCGGTGCAAAGCCGTTATGAGCCTGGCCACCCTCTGGCGGATGCGCAGGGCTATATCTATCTGCCGAATGTGAATGTGGTTGAGCAAATGGCCAATATGATTTCCGCCTCACGCTCTTATCAGAACAACGTGGAGGTGATGAATGCCTCCAAACAGCTTTTGCTGGCCACGCTGAGGCTGGGTCAGTAAGCAAGTCGTCCAAGGAGAAAATTTATGAGTACAAAAATTGATACCGGCGCACTGGAAAGTCTGGGTCTGACGAAGAAACCGGAGCAGAAAGTTAGTCAGGATCGTCTGGGACAGGATGAGTTTCTGAAGCTGATGGTTACCCAATTAAAGAACCAGGATCCCATGAAGCCCATGCAAAACGGTGAATTCATGGGGCAGATGGCACAGTTTAGTGCTGTGACGGGTATTAAAGAATTACAAACCTCATTCAGCCAGTTTGCAACTGCAATGCAATCCAGTCAGGCTCTACAGGCTTCGGCGTTGGTGGGGCGATCGGTACTGGTGCCGGGCGATGCCGGCGTGCTGGCGCAAGGCGGCACTCTGGGTGGGGCGGTGGATCTGCCTGCCAGCACCTCCGGTGTTTCGCTGGCGGTATATAACCAGTCGGGCCAGGTTGTGAGGCGTCTGGAGATGGGGCCGCAGTCCAGTGGTCTGGCCAGCTTCACGTGGGATGGCAAGACCGATGCCGGTGATACCGCTCCGGCAGGAAAATACAAGGTTGCTGCTGGCGCGATGATGGATGGTAAGACGATGGCCGTTGACACGCTGGTGGCTGCGACGGTTGAGAGTGTCACGCTCGGACGGGGAGCTCAGGGACCGACGTTGAATGTAACTGGATTGGGTCCGCTGGAGTTGTCCAACGTCCGGCAGATTATGTGATTAGGTTTTTACAAGAGGATAAACGATATGACATTTCGTATTGCTTTAAGCGGTATTAACGCAGCATCATCCGAACTGCAAGTCATAGGCAACAACATTGCCAATGCCAGTACGACCGGATTCAAAAAATCACGCGCCGAATTTGCAGACGTTTATGCAACAAGCAACCTGGGCATTTCCCAGAACGCTATAGGCAGCGGTGCGCGCGTGGCGGCGGTGGCGCAGCAGTTTACCCAGGGAAATATTGGTTTTACCAACAACAATCTTGATCTGGCCATTAACGGGCAGGGATTCTTTGTGTTGAACGACAACGGTGTGCCGGCTTACACACGCTCCGGTGCGTTTCAAATGGATCGCGATGGCTATATAGTCAATAGCCAGAATCAGCGTTTAACGGCGTATCAGGCCGATGTGAATGGTAATATCACCGGCTCCCGTGGCGACTTGCAGTTAAGTACATCGGATATTTCGCCGCGTGCATCGACGGCTGTCACTGTAGCCGCCAATCTCAATGCCAATGCCACACCGTTTGCACCGTATCCTGCCTTGCCGGCATTTGATCGCACCGATCCGACTAGCTATACCAATTCAACCGCGGTAACCCTCTACGATTCATTGGGTAACGCGAATCTCGGCACGATGTATTACCGCAAGACAAGCAACCCCAATGAATGGGAGTCACATTTGTGGATAACCAATGGTGCGGGCACACCGATTGAAGTTATTCCGAACGGCAATGTGGCAGGGCAACCTGCTAACTTGACCTTTTCGTCTGCCGGTGGAATCACATCGGTCACACCTTCTCTGGCGGGTGCACTAACGGTGGATTACGCCCCGGTTAATCCGCAGACCGGCGCGGCGAACATGTCATTCGATGTGAATTATTCCAAAACGACACAGTATGGCAGTCCTTTTGGTGTCAACGCCCTTACGCAAGATGGCTTTGCCACGGGCCGCTTGAGCGGGATTGATATCAGCGACACAGGTATTGTGCAGTCACGTTATACCAATGGCCAGTCGCGTGCGCTGGGTCAAGTTGCCCTGGCCAATTTTAGCAATCCTCAGGGGTTGCGCCAGTTGGGCGACACCGCGTGGGCGGAAACCTTTGATTCGGGTGCGGCTCTGGTTGGTCAACCAGGGGGGGGGAGCCTGGGTTTGGTGCAATCGGGCGCGCTGGAAGGATCTAATGTGGATCTCACTGAGCAATTGGTCACCATGATTACGGCACAACGTAATTTCCAGGCCAATGCACAGGTGATCACTACCGCGGATGCGATTACCCAAACCATTATCAATATCCGTTAATGATAGATAATCGCGAGCGATAACCATGGACCGCATGCTTTATGTCGCAATGTCCGGTGCCAAGCAGACCATGCTGGCACAGGCGGTGAACACCAATAATATGGCGAATGTGAACACCACTGGATTCCGCGCTGATCTAGAAGCGTTTCGCAGCCTCCCGGTGTATGGCCCAGGATACCCCAGCCGGGTGTATGCGCAGACGGAAAGGCCGGGAACGGATTTTCTTGCCGGGACATTTTCCACCACCGGACGTGAACTTGATGTTGCGGTTAATGGTGATGGATGGATCGCTGTGCAGGCCGCGGATGGCAGCGAAGCATATACCCGTGCCGGTGATTTGCGCGTGACGGTCAACGGCCAACTGGAAACTGGAGCGGGACGTCCGGTGATTGGCAACGGCGGACCGATCGCCGTCTCTCCATTCGAAAAACTGGAGATCGGTGCCGATGGCACAATCTCGATTCGACCCGTGGGGCAAGCGCCTAACGCATTGGCAGTGGTGGATAGAATCAAGCTGGTAAATCCGCCGCCGGGTCAGATGGAGAAAGGCACGGATGGTCTGATGCGTGTCAAAGACGGGAAGAACGCTGTGGCGGATGCAGCAGTGCAGTTGTCTAGCGGTGTGCTCGAGTCGAGCAATGTCAATGCCGTGGAGGCGATGGTGAGAATGATCGAGCTGGGGCGCCAGTTCGAAACGCAGATCAAAATGATGCGCACCGCACAGGAAAACGACGCCGCTTCGTCGCAATTGATGCGAATGGGTTAGTAACCTTTCACGGTTTCTCTTTCAACATGAGAAGGCGTGATCAACAAAAGACACGAAAGGTACTAAAAAATGGATGGTGGGATTTTTTATGGAAATGAGCCTGGATTTGTCAGGCATATTCGAAAGAAATAGTTGAAAGCATTGCGCCATGAGGATTTTTCGTACTTTTCGTGTCTTTCGTGGACGGATTTGTAACATCAATATCTGAACCAGAATTTTTTATTTAAAAAGGAGCACTCAATGAATCCCGCACTATGGATTGCCAAGACTGGTCTTGACTCACAGCAGACGCGCATGGCGGTTATCTCCAACAACCTGGCCAACGTCAACACCACCGGATTTAAGCGCGGCAGGGCGGTGTTCGAGGATCTGCTCTATCAGAATGTACGACAAGTGGGAGCACAGAGTACGCAAGAGACAACATTGCCATCCGGCTTGTTGCTCGGTACTGGTGTGCGCACGGTGGCCACGCAAAAGCTATTTACGCAAGGCAATATCGTACAAACCGGTAATCCCCTGGATATGGGGATTCAGGGGCGTGGTTTTTTCCAGGTGTTGACGCCGGATGGTGCGCTGGGGTACACGCGCGATGGTTCATTTCAAGTGAATGCACAAGGGCAGCTTGTCACCGCCAGTGGCTACGTGGTGCAACCCGCAATCAGCATTCCTGAGAATGCACAGAGCATCACCGTGGGTTCCGATGGCACAGTGGGAGTGCTGTTGCCGGGTTCAACCGCACCGACGCAGGTGGGCTCAATACAGTTGGCGGATTTCATCAATCCCGTGGGCTTGCAGCCGATTGGCCAGAATGTATACCGCGAGTCTGCCGCCAGCGGTTCCCCGCAAACCGGTGCGCCGGGTGTGACAGGCTTGGGCACCTTGGCGCAGGGATCAGTGGAAAGTTCCAATGTCAATGTTGTGGAAGAGCTGGTCAATATGATTGAAACCCAGCGTGCATACGAGATGAATTCTAAAGCCATTGCTTCCGCTGATCAGATGTTGCGGTTCGTGACAAATAATTTGTAATAACAGTAATCGGCGGCAAGGATGTTGCATATTTCTAAGTGTTGACGGGATTCAGTGAGCAGAGAGATTGGAAATGAAACAGATCAAGAAGTATTTGTCTGTCCTGTTGGGGTTGCTGATGCTGGCGGGTTGTACCACCACTCCGCCGCAGAGTGATCCCGCCTATGCACCGGCGCGCCCCGCCACGCCGCCGCCCACCACACGAAGCAATGGCGCCATTTATCAGGCAGGGTATGGTCTTGCGCTGTTCGAGGACAACAAGGCGCGCCGTGTCGGCGACATACTTACCGTGATACTGGTAGAAAAGACCGATGCCAGCAAGACAGCGGGCACGAATTCCAAGAAGAAGACCGGAGTGGATGTTTCCGCGCCCGTCATTCTAGGGTCCGCGCTGACATTCGGCGCGCCGGGGCTGATCCCGTTGGCTAGCAATGTTAATAATGATTTGAGTGCCAAGCTGAATTCTAACCAGACTTTTTCGGGGCAGGGTGATAGCAATCAAAGCAACAGCCTGAATGGACGCATCAGTGTCACGGTGTCCGAGGTCTTGCCGAACGGCAATCTGGTGGTGCGCGGCGAAAAGCTGCTGGCCATCAATCAGGGTAATGAATATGTGCGGTTTTCCGGGATTGTCCGCCCGGTCGATATTCAACGTGATAACACCTTGCTGTCGAGTCTGGTGGCGGATGCCAAGATCACCTATGCCGGTGACGGCGTGATTGCCGATTCCAATACCTCGGGATGGCTGGCGAGATTCTTTAACAGTGGTTGGTGGCCTTTTTAAGGAACCTCTGATTTATTAGAGGTTCTGTGTGGTGCATGGACGCACCGCCATTTCTCGAACACGTACGTGTTCGAGAAATGAAGAAAAACAAAAATCACATTTTTCGTCTCTGAAAAATCCAGGGATGGATTTTTCAGAGTTCCCTTAATAACAGGTTGGGTGCATGAATAGATTTGCCCTGAAATTACTGCTGCTGTCCTGGCTGGTCTCATTGACTGGTTTCGCCCATGCCGAGCGCATCAAGGATGTCGCAGCCGTGGATGGCGTGCGCGTCAACCAGCTGGTGGGTTATGGTCTCGTGGTGGGGTTGGACGGCAGCGGCGATCAGACCACTCAAGCGCCATTCACTGTGCAAAGCATGAAAAGCATGTTATCGCAATTTGGTATTGTGTTGCCGCCCACCGTGAATCCCCAGCTCAAGAATGTCGCGGCAGTTTCCATCCACGCCGATTTGCCGCCGTTTGCCAAGCCGGGACAGACTGTGGATATCACCGTCTCGTCACTGGGTAATGCCAAAAGCCTGCGCGGCGGTAGCCTGCTTATGACGCCGCTGAAGGGCGCGGATGGGCAGGTGTATGCCATCGCACAAGGCAATCTGGCGGTGGGTGGTCTGGGCGTGTCGGGCAGCGATGGATCGAAGATCACAGTGAATGTTCCCAGCGTGGGGCGCATTCCCAATGGCGCTACCGTGGAGCGTCCAGCGCCCACCTCGTTTGGCGAAGCTGATGCGTTGATTTTTAACCTGCATACTCCGGATTTTACTACCGCCAAACGCTTGGCGGAATCCATCAACACCGCCATCGGCGCGGGCACGGCTCAACCGCTGGATGGATCATCGATCAAGGTTGCCGCTCCTCAGGATCAGGCGCAGCGCGTGGCGTTTATATCCGTGCTGGAAAATCTGACGCTGGAGCCCGGTGAAGGTGCGGCTAAAGTTATTATCAACTCCCGCACTGGAACCGTGGTGATCGGCAGTCATGTGCGCGTCACGCCTGCCGCCGTGTCGCACGGCAATCTGGTGGTCACTATCTCGGAAAAGCCGCGCATCAGCCAGCCTGGAGCGTTTTCAGGCGGCTCCACAGTGGTCGTGCCCACCTCGGAGATTCAGGTTAAAGAGGAAAGCCGCCGCATGTTTTTGTTTGATCCTGGCGTGTCGCTGGGTGATATCGTGCGCGCCGTCAACCAGGTGGGCGCAGCGCCAGGCGATCTGGTGGCGATACTCCAGGCGCTGAAAGAAGCGGGCGCGTTGCGCGCGGAACTGATTGTAATTTGAAACACGAAAAAAAATGATACCCAGCCCAGACATTTACACCGATTTTCAAAGTCTCACGCGCCTTCGTGCCCAGGCGCGCGAAAATTCCCCCGAGGCATTACGTGCCGTGGCCAAGCAGTTTGAGGGGATTTTTTTGCAGATGATGCTGAAAGGGATGCGTGAGGCCAATCTGGGTGACGGTATCATGGACAGCGATCAGACCGAGTTTTATCAGGGTATGTTCGACCAGCAATTATCCGCGACCCTCAGCCAGGGGCGTGGCCTGGGGCTGGCGGATATGCTGGTGAAACAGCTTGGTGGTAATCTTGCCGCGACAGCGAAGAATAACGATAAAAATATTTCCGGATTGCCCACGCCACACGATCTTCCGGAGGCAGCGATGGCCCCATCACCGTCCTCATTTGGTTCTCCCGAGGAATTCGTGAAATCACTTTTGCCCCACGCGCAACAGGCTGGCAAGGAACTCGGCGTTGCGCCCGCAGCGCTACTGGCGCAGGCAGCGCTGGAGAGCGGGTGGGGGCAGTCTGTCATGCGCCATCCCGATGGCCGCAGCAGCCACAACCTTTTTGGCATCAAGGCCGATGGCCGCTGGCAGGGAGAGCGTCTCGTCATGCCAACGTTGGAGTATGCCGATGGCAAGGCGGGCAGGCGCAATGAGGCATTCCGCTCTTACGATTCGTTTTCCGCCAGTTTCAGCGATTATGCCAATTTCCTGCGCGCTAATCCGCGTTACGGCCAGGCATTGGCTGTGGCGGGCGATCCACAGGCATTTGCCGAGGCTTTACAGAATGCAGGATATGCCACTGATCCGGCCTATGCACGCAAGATCGGCGCGATTCTGAACGGCGACACCCTGAAGGGCGCGCTTAAGATGTTCAGCCGCGATCCGATAACATGAACAGTAGGAACAGGTTCCAAACCCGCCCTCTGGGAAACTTAGTGAGGTTTTGCCATGCCCGCCGGTGATTCACTTTCCATAGGTATTTCCGGGCTGTTGACATCGCAGCGCTCATTGTCAACAGTGAGCCAGAACATCACTAACGTCAACACTGAAGGCTATAGCCGTCAGCGTGTGGATGTTGTTACCAACACGCCGCAATTTTCCGGTGATGGTTATATTGGCACGGGTGTGGCAGTCGGTGGCGTGCGTCGCCTGTACGATGACTTCCTCACCGCCCAAGTGCAAACGAACACGGCTTCCTATAATCAGACGGAAAATTTTTACACGCTCACCAGCCGCATCGACAACCTGCTGGCTGACCCCCAGGCAGGCCTCACGCCTAGCCTGCAAAGTTTTTTCAACGCCGTTCAGGGTGTCGCAAATGATCCAAGCTCGGGCGCGGCGCGTCAGGTTTTACTGAGCGAGTCCGGAACGCTGGTTGATCGATTCCATTATATAGACCAGCGCTTTGGCGAATTGCGTAACGGTGTGAATGCCGAGATACAAAATCGTGTCACCGAAATTAACGGCCTTGCCCAGTCGCTTGCCAGTGTAAACCGCGATATTTCTGTCGCCCCCGGCAGGGCATCGGGAAACCTGCCGAATGATCTGCTTGATAAACGTGATACGCTGATTGCGCAATTGTCGGAACGTGTCGCTGTGACCACTGTGCCGCAGGACGATGGTTCTCTTAATGTGTTTATCGGCAATGGACAGGCGCTGGTCGCCGGTTTCCGCGCGCAATCCCTGAGCGTGATGAGCAACCAGTTCGATGCGACGCGCCTGGAAGTCGGTTACCAAATGGGCACGGATACGATCAATATTTCGAATCAATTAAGCGGCGGAAAGTTGGGCGGCCTGCTGGATTTCCGCAACCGCGTGCTGGATGTGGCTCAAAATACCCTAGGGCGCGTAGCTATTGGCCTGGCAGATAATTTTAATGATCAGCATAAACTCGGCCAGGATTTGAACGGCGCGCTGGGCGGTGACTTTTTTAAGGCGCCCAGTCTCCAGGTTCAGGCAAGATCGCTTAATACCGGCACGAGTGCGGTAACAGCCTCACTGGCGGATGCCAATGGATTGACCACCAGCGATTACCGCTTGACCTATACGGGCAGCAACAATTACACGCTCACCAGGCTTTCCGATAATCAAACATCCACCATCAATACCGGCGGCAGCTATCCCTATACCAGCGCGGTGATTGACGGGTTTTCGCTGAATATCACTGCGGGTGCGGCAGTCAACGACAGCTTTTTGATCCAGCCCACGCGTCAGGGTGCGCAGACCATCGGCATGGTGATTAACGATGCCAAAGGCATCGCCGCCGCCGCGCCGATACGCACGTCCGCCGCGCTGGCTAACATAAGTGCCGCCACCATTAGCCCGGGTGTGGCGAATGCGCAAGACCCTAATCTGCGCAACACGGTAAGCATCACGTTCACCTCGCCCGGCCTGTTTGATGTCGTTGACGCAACCAACGGTACACTTGCGACGAATGTCCCCTATGTCTCTGGTCAATCCATCAGCTATAACGGCTGGACGGCAAAGATCAGTGGTTCCGCCGCAACGGGCGATGTATTTTCTGTCGGCGCAAATACCAGCGGCGTGAGTGATAATCGCAATGCATTGCTGCTTGGTCAACTGCAAAAGCAACAAACGCTGGGGGGCGGCACTGCCACATATCAGGATGCCTATGGTGAATTGGTGGCCAACGTCGGAACACAAGCCCATCAAGCGGATATTACCCGCAATGCGCAAGATACCTTGCGCAAGCAGTCGATAGAGGCGCGCGATGCCGTATCAGGCGTCAACCTTGACGAAGAGGCTGCCAACATGGTGCGCCTGCAACAGGCTTATCAGGCCTCTGCACAGGTGATTTCGGCCACCAACACGCTCTTTCAAGCCCTTATTTTCGCCATTAGGAGATAATCTATGCGCATCTCCACCAATCAAATGCAGCAGCAAGGTGTAAATTCCATGCTGGAGCAGCAGGCCCTGCTCAGCAAAACGCAATTACAGGTTTCCACCGGCAAGCGCATCCTTACACCGGCGGATGATCCCGCCGCCGCCGCACAAGTGCTGAGCTTGATGCAGGAAAAGGAAGTCACTGGACAGTATCAGTCAAATGCGGAAGCGGCAAATTCGCGGCTCTCTCTGGAAGAGCAGACCTTAAGTGGCGTGGGTGATCTCCTGCAACGGGTGCGGGAGCTGGCCGTACAGGCCAATAACGCACATTTGAGCAACGAAAACCGTCTTTCCATCGCTCAAGAGGTACGCCAACGCCTGGATGACTTGTTGGGTCTGGCGAATACAAAGGATGCCAATAACGAATATTTGTTTTCGGGTTACCAGGGAAGTACGCAACCCTTTAGCCAGAATGCGGCGGGAGGTTTTACTTACAGCGGCGATGAGGGGCAGCGCTATTTGCAGATCGGCCCTGCAAGGCAAGTGGCGGTGGGCGATTCGGGAACAGATGTGTTTCGCGCCATCCGTAATGGCAATGGTGTTTTCACAACACAGGAGAGCCCACTCAATACTGGCAGTGGAGTGATTGATCCAGGCACCGCAACCAGCGGATTTGTTCAAGACACCTATACTCTCGCTTTTGCCCAGGTATCTCCCACTGCGCCGATCACTTACACGGTAACGGGTGCAGTGAGTGGTGTGGTAACCTCCGGCACCTATGGCAGCGGTAACAGCATTGCCTTCAATGGGGCGCAAACCAAGGTCACTGGTACGCCTGCCAATGGCGACAGTTTTACGGTTACACCCAGCGCCAACCAGGATATTTTTACCACGCTGCAAAGTTTCGCTAAAGCCTTGGAGACACCGGTAAACGGCGCGGCATCCCAGGCGCATTTTAACAATGCTATCAATCGTACCCTTGTCGATCTGGATAATGGCTTAGGAAATATTCTTGATGTTCGCACAAAAATTGGTGCCAGGATCAATTCTATTGATGCTCAGAAAGATATCAACGATGGCTTTAAGCTTCAGGTTCAAACAACCCTTTCCACGCTACAGGACCTCAATTATGTAGAAGCTGTCAGCCGCCTCAACTTGCAATTGACAGGCCTGCAGGCGGCACAGCAATCTTTTATCAAAATACAGGGATTATCGTTGTTTAATTTTATCAGGTAACTATTTTGATAAGAGTTTTTTAAACCACCTCCTACATGTCAAGGAATGGCATAATGGCAGAGGTATGTTTCAACAACACCCCAGCAAACAGCACGAGCATTCCCTAAAGTTTCATCCCCTTCAGGCCGATAACCAAATCGGGCGCGGTACATATTTCACATGAGAAATATGTCCGTTAAATATTAACCCATCCGCAAGTGGGTATGTCTTGTCCACTTTTGGGACGAAGAGAAAATGCCATGCCCCAAGTTAACAATACCAATATTGCTTGGCGCAATGCACATATTAATCTCACCACGGCCAAACTTTCGCTCAAACCCTCTTTGCAATGCCTGTCTTTAAGGTTGCTCATCAATGGCGTCGAGGACGATGCGAAGGCTTTGGTTATTCCTTTCGCCAATACCGTCGCCAGACTGCAGAGCTATTCAAATAACTTAAGTGCAATGTATAGCCGCAGCCATGAAGCCGGCTTTAGAGCGGAGATGGGGAGCCCAATCAGCAACCAGATCCTGTAGAAGATAGGTGTAGTGATGTTGGCCCAGGCCAATGTGTTATCCAGCGGAGTGTTGCTGGTATTTCGATAAGTTGATGATGAGCTTTCTCGGGTTGGGACGTCCGGGTGAGTTTTTACGTTGTGATATGAGGCAGATATATGGTTCCTAGCATTTCTGAAATGGCCACAGTGTCCCAGTCTGTGGAACATGAAACAAATGGTTTGAGCGCGGGTTCTGAAAATAGATTGCAGGATACTTTATCACAACAAAAACCATTGTCTGTTATGCGCGATGCCCATTTCTGTGGTGAGCAGGACGGACCAGCCGATGCTTTTTTGCAAGGAGCGGTCCGTAGTTTAAACGAGTTCATTCAAAATTATAGACGCGATATGCAATTCAGCATCGATGAAAGTAATGGCCGGGTCGTGGTCAAAGTCATTGACATGGAAACCCATGAGGTTATTAGACAGATTCCTTGCAAAGAGGTGATGGCGCTGGCTCGTGGCCTGGAAAAATCCAATGGTGAGTTACTTCATGCGAATGCATGAGAATTACGGTAGAAGAGTGGGTAATAGCCCACTATTTACGAGGATAAATTGATATGGCATCCATTACATCGGCGGACATTGGTTCTGACATAAAATCTATAAATAAAAAAAGTAATATGCTGAACAGGTGCATGGACGATATTGAAAATCACTATCGGATACAAATTACCACGCTCGATACCGTTTTAGTGAAATTACGTAATACCAGTGACTATTTGTCTAATAGATGGTTGTATTTTAATACAATTTGTGTCGAAAAGTGAACGCAAAAGCTAGTGTGGTGAGAAAAATTTAACGTGATTTTTTTATTGCTGCTTTCAGTATAGATAATCTTGACTCTCTATAGTATTTTCCTCCCCTCCACCACCAAAAAATTACCTAAAGTTTGATTGCTAGCCAACCGATAACCTAATCGGAAGCGGTAAATGTTTCAACTTAGGAAACATATCCGCTAATTATCAATCTCCGCGGTCAAGCTATTACATTAAGGCTTGCCCACGGTAAGAGGAGAACTACCATGGCTGTTATCAATACCAATGTTGCTTCCTTAAATGCTCAACGCAATCTCATGACTTCGTCGTCAGAATTAGCCACTTCGCTGCAACGCCTTTCTTCTGGCTTGCGTATCAACAGCGCCAAAGATGACGCTGCCGGGCTTGCGATCTCTAGCCGGATGACCAGCCAGATCAACGGCCTCAACCAGGCATCCCGTAATGCTAACGACGGCATTTCGCTGGCCCAGACCGCTGAAGGCGGTTTGGCCACTACCACTGACCTGCTGCAACGCATGCGCTCACTGGCCGTGCAGGCTGCCAACGGCACCAATTCCTCATCGGATCGCGCCTCCCTGCAACAGGAAGTTAGCCAAATCCAGCAGGAAATTAACCGCGTGGCCAATACGACCCAGTTCAATGGCCTGAACACCTTGGATGGTTCGCTTAATAACGCCCAGTTCCAGGTCGGCTCCAACGCCAACCAAACAATTAATTTCTCTATCAGCAGCGCCCAGGGATCCGCAATCGGCAATAACACGCTTGCAACCGCCAGCGGTGGTACCATGGTTAACGCTGCCGCAATCGCAGCCACAATCCCAGCCAACAATGTTGCAGCGGGAACCCTGACGATTCAGGGCAACGGCGCGACCAGCGGAGCTCTCACTATCGCCGTTGGCGCCTCGGGCAAAGCTATTGCTGATGCAGTGAATGCCGCAGCCGGCTCTACAGGGGTATCCGCCTCTGCCACCACATCGGCAACGCTGGGAGGCTTCGTTGCCGGCACCGTTTCTCTGACCTTGCAGGGTGCCCCCACCTCTGCTGGTGCGGCCAACCCGGTAACGATTAGCGCCACGCTCGCCTCTGCCACCGACGTAGGGGCCTTGACCACGGCAATTAACGCACAAACAGGCTCAACCGGCATCACTGCGGTCGCCGACACGACCACCGGAAGAATCGCGCTGACCCAGGCTCAGGGCTATGATATTGGTGTAAGCAACAACACCGCGCAAACTGCAATCACCGTTACCGGCGCACCTACCACTGACGGTGGAAGCGGAGTTGCAGTCACCTTGGCAGCCAGCGGCGGTATGGACTCGACTGCCGTAGGTGGCAAGGTTACCTTTAACTCTTCCTCGGCCTTCACGGCCACGGCCAGTGCTGCCGGTATACTTGCAGGTGGTGCAGTAACCCTGTCCAGCAGCCTGTCTTCAGTGGCATCCATCGACATCACAACGATGACCAGCGGCATCCCCACCGGCGCCAACAACGCATTGCAGGTGATCGATTCGGCGCTGGCCAACATCAACAATTCACGTGCTTCGCTCGGTGCCTTGCAGAATCGTTTCTCTACCACGGTCAGCAATTTGCAGGCCACCTCGGAAAACCTGAGTGCAGCACGTAGCCGGATTCAAGACACCGACTTCGCTGCTGAAACCGCCAAGCTGACCCGCGGCCAGATCCTGCAGCAAGCCGGTACCGCGATGTTGGCGCAAGCGAACTCGTTGCCTAATGGCGTATTGGCCCTGTTACGTTAATCAGTAAAAGACGACCTTGCTGGGTCGTTTTAACAGGACGGAAGGTGGGAAACCACTTTCCGTCTACCCACTGTGAGGGGATAAATCATGGACATTAATTCGATTTCAAATACAGGGCAGGCGCCCAATGCAACACTGGCTGCTACGCATGTTTTATCGAGAAACGTGCAGCGTGTTCCAGAGCCCGGCCCCGTGCAAGCTACCGTTGTCGATGCGACGGAGTTGAAGCAGGCTGTAGAAACGATAAATAAATCACTCAAGCCGATTGCCAGCGGCGTTCAATTTAGTACTGACCAAGATACTGGCAGAACCTTGGTCAAGGTCATTGATACGGAGACCCAGGCTGTTCTACGGCAAATCCCTTCAGAGGAGGTGCTGGCGATCTCTAAAGCGCTGGACAAGCTGCAAGGTATTGTCATCAGAACTCAGGCCTAAGCTCACTCGAGGCACGTCGTAATGATTTCTTCCCCAGGCATTGGCTCGAACCTTGATGTCAACAGCATCGTCAGCCAGTTGATGAGTGTTGAACAGCAGCCTCTCAGCCAGCTAAACAAGAAAGAAGCGAACTTTCAAGCGAAACTTTCCGGTTTAGGCACGCTTAAGAGCGCGCTCTCGCAATTCCAAACGGCGGTGCGAGGTCTCTCCGATATCAGCAAGTTTCAAGGGGTGCGCGTTACACCTGCTGACGCGAGCATTGTCTCCGCCAGCGGCAGTGCAGGTGCCACACCCGGTACGTATGGGCTGGAAGTGACCAAGCTCGCGCAAGCCCAAAAACTGGCTTCCGCAGGACAAGTGAGTGATAGCTCAACAATAGGCACTGGCGCTGCCACTACGCTTAGCTTCGACTTCGGCACGATTGCCGGCGGTACCTTTAATAGTGCAACCGGACTCTATACCGGTGCCAGCTTCACCACCAATGGCGCGGGCGTCAAGACCGTTACCATAGACGCAACCAATAATTCACTCGCCGGCATCCGCGATGCGATTAATAGGGCCAATATCGGAGTGAATGCCACCATTGTGAACGATGGCAGCGCTTCACCTTATCGCCTGGCATTGACTGTGAATGCCACTGGCCAGGCCCAAAGTATGAAGATATCGGTCGCGGGCGATGCAGCCCTCTCTACCCTGCTCAGCCAAGATCCTGCCAACAACACAGGCCAAGCATTATCTGAAACGATCAGCGCCCAAAATGCTGCTTTCAAGGTGGATGGCATTGCTATCTCCAAGGCCACCAACACGATCAGTGATGTGATTCAAGGCGTTACCCTCAATCTGGCAAAGACCAATGCCGGTAGTCCCACCAATATTACGGTGGCGCGCGATACCAGTTCGGTGATAGCTGCCGTGGGTGTTTTCGTTAAGTCTTATAACGAGATTAATAAAACGCTCACTGATTCATCGGCTTTTAATGCCGCTACCAAACAGGCTGCTATTTTGAACGGTGAATCCTCAGTGCGTTCGATACAAAGCCAGATCCGCAGCGTGATATCGGAGCCCGTTCCAGGGGGGGGCGGCGCTTTCACGCAGTTGTCTCAAATCGGTATAACCTTGCAAAAAGACGGCTCGATGGCCCTGGATAACGCAAAATTACAAAGCGCCATCGACAACAAATTTAGCGACATTGCAGGACTTTTTGCCACCGTTGGTAAGGCGAGCGATAGCCTTGTCACCTACTCCAGCGCTACGACCAAGACAGCACCTGGCGCGTATAGTCTCAATGTCAGTCAACTTGCCACCCAAGGTAAAACTGTTGGCTCGGCGGCTGCTGGCCTTACTATTACTGCTGGCGCTAACGACTCTCTACAAGTGCTATTGGATGGTGTCACCTCAACAATTACGTTGGGGAGTGGAACCTATGCGACCGCTGCTGCGCTGGCTGCAGAAGTACAATCAAAGATTAACGGCGCAACCGAATTCGTTGCGGCCGGAGTATCGGCGACAGTGACTGCATCGGCGGGTGTGTTGACTATGACCTCCAATCGTTATGGCTCGGCATCCGGCGCCAGCGTTACCGGTGGCAGTGGCATGACCAATCTTTTTGGTGCCGCTGCCACAGTCGTGGCTGGCCTGGATACGATGGGCACTATCAACGGCGTGCCTGCGACTGGCACGGGACAGTTCCTCACTGGCGCCAAGGGTGATCCGTCCGAGGGACTCAGAGTACAAATCACCGGTGGTAGCATCGGTATCCGTGGCATGATTAATTACTCGCAAGGCTATGCCTATCAGTTTGACAAACTCGCGAACACGCAGCTGGGCACTGATGGACCGATTTCAGCACGTACTGAGGGCATCAATGCTTCCCTGAAAAGCCTTGCCGAGGACAGGCAGCGCCTGACCGATCGTCTGTTCGACACGGAGAAGCGCTATCGTGCCCAATTCACCGCGCTTGACATGATCATTGGCAGAATGACCGCAACCAGCACTTTTTTGACGCAACAATTAGCCAATCTGTCAAATCTCAACCCAAAATAGCGCATTTAGAATGCAAGTCGATCTGGAAACAAATAAGAACACTATGGCCTACAGCGTATTGAGCACATGCAACAACTTTGGGGTTGGTATCGGCGTCGCATCCACTGTCCCCAGCAAGTTGATTTTGATGCTCTTCGATGGGCGCGATTGCTGCGTTTCAGCAGCTACGGTGAATACGCTATCCAAGGAGATTGCTGTTATTTTATAAAAAATAAAATAGGTTATTAAATATCGTTATCAACGCGTGTCATCTTTTTTTAGTTGAGGATTTCTGGAAGATTTTTCGAGAAAATGGCAACACTATCATTTAGTACGGTGTTATCTGGCGATTGATTATTACTGTCAGATGACTTATGGCAACGAAATCCGTGATTTCAGTTGCATCAAAGAAGGGGGTAAAAGTGAATTATTCAAAACCGCATGGCGTGCTGCAAAAATACGGCGAGGTAGGTGCCCAAACTGGAGTTGCTTATGCCAGTCCGCATCGGTTGATTCAGATGTTGCTGGATGGTGCTTTGGATAAAATCGCCCTTGCCAGGGGGTATATGTTACGGGGTGAGGTCGCTCTGAAGGGTAGTCATATAAGCTGGGCGATATCGATTATTGAAGGGCTACGCATGAGCCTCGATCAGCAGGCTGGCGGAGAGATCGCTCAAAACCTGGGTGCTTTATACGACTATATGGAGCGCCGCCTGCTTGAGGCGAATCTCAAAAATGATCCTGAGATGCTCAATGAAGTATCTGGATTGTTGCATCAGATCAAGGGAGCCTGGGATGCAATATCAGAAACGGCGAGAAATTCCGCCCCTGAAGTGAAAGTATTATCAGGTAGCTCTTCGACATAATTGGCTTTATTGGAAGCGAGGACATTGCCTTTGGCTGCAGACGAGGTTTTTCAGTTGGGTTCCTGCTCTCATTGCGAGCAGCTTGATGTTATTCTTGAGTTAAGCCGGAATATGCTGCTCATGGTCCAACTCAAGGATTGGCAAACCTTGGTGTCGCTGGAGGAAAGCCGGCGTCATAAGCTGGCCGCTTTTTTTTCGCAACCGGTTTCAGCGCATGAAGTACCGATTGTGGAGGCTGGGATTGCAGATCTTTTGGCGATAAACAAGCAGATTGTTGCCTTGAGCGAAGTGGCCTACCAGGAGGCTGCCGATGGAATACGGCAGCTTAATAATGCTCGCCGCGCGGCGTTCGCTTATGAGCAGGGTGAGTGAGAAGATTTGAAACTCGTCCCGTCTGCTGGTATGTTGTCAATATATGAGCGATACATTAAATCACAACATCACCGGCCTGACTTATGAAGATACCCTGCCGCTGCGCTGGGTAGCGGCAACCTCCGCACTTTCAGAGACTCAGCAGATACGCATCCAGGAATCCAATGCGGAGGTTTTGCGCACAGTCGCGGCTTTGGAAGAGCATCAGGGTGAAGCTGTCTCAGAGCACGATTCAGCCACTCAAGAATTGCAGCGTATGGAGTTCAAGATCAATCTGCTGCTGGATCTGATGGGTCAGGTGCTTGCGCACCATGCTACATTGCCCGATCCGTTGCCTGTCAGCTTGAGCGCTCAAGCCATACAATGGGATGCGCAGGCTGCGCCGGATGTGGGCAGCTATCTTAATGTTGAGCTTTTTCTCAGCCGCAAATACCCCCGGTCCATCATGTTTTATGGCCAAGTTCAGCAGGTGAGTAACGTGCAGGGTATTTTCAGGATAACGATGGCGCCTGAGGGCATGAGCGAGGTGGTCCGGGATTGGCTCGAAAAGTTTATTTTCCGGCATCACCGCCGCAGTATCGCCCACGCCCGCCGCGGGTAGGACAAAATTTCTTGCAGATCAGGCTGTGCAAGCGTCCTGACGACGTGTAGGGCGCACCTGCAATCCCCGTTCTTCCCCCTTCCTCTATCAAGCGACAAAATTTTGACTTCTTCCTCAGTCAGTGCTTAACTACCATAATTGTATATGTGGTGAGCGGGGGTGTTTCAATGTCGTCATCCGGTGTGTTGATTATTGATGCGGATGAGCAAAGGCGTCTGAATCTCAAGGCCATACTTGAGTTTATGGAATATGGGCCGGTGCATTTGGCCAGTGGCGAGGCCTGGCAGGAGGGGCTGCCGCCGGCCGATGCCATTCTTGCGGTTTTGCTTGGCAACTGTGGATCTGAAGAAGCATTAATAAAGGTATTTAATGCTATAAAGGCATGGGATCCGCAAATGCCTACCCTGCTGTTGAGCGACGCCAGGGAAGAAGCGCCACCTCCCGAAGAGATAAGGGCGGGCGTATTTGGTTATATCGATACGCCGCCGAAGCACCGGCAATTGACGGCACTGCTACAGCAGGCGCAGGCATCCCGCGAATCACCCCGGCAAAAGCCCGTGGATCGCTCGCTGGAGTTGTTCCGCAGCCTGGTGGGCAACAGCCCGGTGATTCGCCAGGTTCGCAAACTGATTGAGCAGGTGGCCAGCTCCGACGCTACTGTATTGATCCTGGGTGAATCGGGTACGGGCAAAGAGGTGGTGGCGCGTAATCTGCATTATTACTCTACCCGCCGCAACAAGCCTTTCGTCCCCATCAATTGCGGGGCAATCCCTGCCGAACTGCTGGAAAGCGAGCTGTTTGGCCATGAGAAGGGCGCATTTACCGGGGCCATCAGTGCCCGGCAGGGGCGTTTTGAAATGGCCGAAGGCGGCACGTTGTTTCTCGACGAGATTGGCGACATGAGCCTGCACATGCAGGTCAAACTGTTGCGCGTGCTTCAGGAGCGCACCTTTGAGCGGGTTGGCAGCAATAAAACCATCTCCGCCAACGTGCGGATCATTGCCGCCACGCACCGCAATCTTGAGGAGGCGATCAAGGAAGGCAAATTCCGTGAGGATCTGTACTACCGTCTTAATGTCTTTCCCATAGAAATGCCCCCGCTACGCGAGCGTCTTGAGGATACGCCGCTGCTGATAAACGAGCTGATTACCCGTCTCGAGCACGAAAACCGCGGTTCGGTTCGGCTTACGCCTGCGGCGGTGATCGCATTGTGCCATTACCGCTGGCCGGGTAATGTGCGCGAGCTTGCCAACTTCATAGAGCGCCTGGTGATTATGCACCCGCACGGTGTCGTGGATGTGCAGGATTTTCCGGAAAAATTTCGGGGGGCGGGTGCAGGCGCCACGCTGCCGCCCAATGTCGTTTTGCCTGAGGAAACACTTACGCGCACCTTTGAAGTGCCGCCACGCCTGCCGCGCGAAGGTCTGGATCTCAAGGAGCATCTTAATACCCTGGAATACGATCTGATCCGCCAGGCGCTGGATGATGCGGGCGGTGTGGTGGCGCATGCCGCCGAGCGGCTCAAGCTGCGCCGTACCACCCTGGTTGAAAAGCTGCGTAAATACGGCTTGCATCGCGGTGATGATGCGCCGTAATTTTGACTTTTTTTTGTTGAGACATATGTAACGCAATGATTTTTATTATTTTGTAGGTTAGGCGCGATTCTTGCTCACCCCCTCTATACAAAGGGGGGTAGCCCCCGTACTCACGGTTTTTCAGAACGGCGGGAGCAAGAATCGGCATGGCTCTACAAGGCGCGCAACAAAATCAGGATTCGCCTCAGAATCTGGCGGGCGCTTTTAATACCTTCAATCAGCTTTCGCAGCAACTCGCCGCCTCCTATCAGATTCTTGAAAAACGTGTTGATCAGCTCAACGCGGAGCTTGCTGCCGCGCGTCTTGAGCAGACCAGCGCTGCCGCCGAAAAAGAACGGCTGGGAAATCGTCTGGAGCGCTTGCTGAATGCCTTGCCCGGCGGGGTGGTGGTGCTGGGTGGCGATGGATGTGTTCAGGAATGTAATCCCGCCGCGCTGGAGTTGTTGGGGGAGCCCCTGCAAGGCGCGGTGTGGCGCGAAGTGATCGGGCGCGCCTTCGCCCCGCGTTCCGATGATGGCCATGAAGTATCGTTGCACGATGGCCGGCGCGTTGCTATCTCTACCAGCTCGCTGGGCGATGAGCCCGGCCAGATTCTGCTTATTACCGATCTCACCGAAACCCGCGCCCTGCAGGAAAATCTCAACCGTCATCAGCGCCTGTCCGCGATGGGCGAGATGGCGGCCTCCCTGGCTCACCAGATCCGCACGCCTTTGTCTTCAGCATTGCTTTATACCTCTCACTTATCCCGCTCCAATCTTGATGGCGCCGACATCCGCCGTTTTTCCGAAAAAAGTCTCGCCAGCCTGCGTCTCATAGAAAAGATGGTGAATGACATGCTGATGTTTGTGCGCGGTGGAGGTGCGAGCGGAGATGATATTGCAGTTTCCTCTTTGATAAGCGAATTCCGCCAGATGCTGGAGCCTCAGTTACAGGCTTGCGCGGGACGCCTGGAAGTGATGGACGGAACATCCGGCGTGATGATGCGCGGTAATCGTGAATCATTGCTGGGTGCGCTATTGAATCTTGCGACCAACGCCATACAGGCTTGCGGTACTGGTGTCGCATTGCGCCTGGTGGCGGTGAGTGATGGCGATGAGGTGGTGTATTTGCAGTTGAGCGACAACGGGCCTGGCATTGCCGAGGAAATCCGGAGCCGCATTTTTGAACCCTTTTTTACTACCAAGTCCTCGGGTACGGGGCTGGGATTAGCGGTGGTGCGAGCAGTGATGGAAGGGCATCGTGGTGAGATCTGGCTGGATACGCAGCCTGGATCAGGCTGCACGTTCACGTTGCGGCTACCCGTCATAAAAGAAGATCGAGGTGTCATATGAGTTCAGCGCCTGTCTTGGTTGTGGAAGACGATGCGGCGCTACGCGAGGCGCTGTGCGATACGCTGGGGTTGGCTGGGTATCGCGTTATTGCGGCGGAAAACGGACAGGCCGCACTGGCCTGTCTCGAAGCGGGCGAAGTGGGCATGGTATTGAGCGATGTCCAGATGCGTCCCATGGATGGCCATACCTTACTCAAACGCATCAAGAGCCGGCGCGCGGACATGCCGGTGGTTTTGATGACGGCCCATGGATCGATTCCCAAGGCAGTCGAAGCAATGCATGATGGCGCCGCGGATTACATGGTCAAGCCATTTGAAGCCGAAGTGTTGATTTCGATGGTGAGCCGCTATATCTCGTCACCCGATGTTGATGCAGAAGACGCCGGCCTGGTGGCGGTGGACGCGCGCACGCGCGAGGCGGCAGAACTCGCTCAGCGTGTAGCGGGAAGCGATGCCACCGTGTTGATAACCGGGGAAAGTGGCACGGGCAAGGAGGTTTTCGCCCAGTTTATTCACCGCCATTCCAATCGTGCGTCAGGCCCGTTTGTTGCTATAAACTGCGCGGCGATACCAGAAAACATGCTGGAAGCAGTGTTGTTTGGCTATGAAAAAGGCGCATTCACCGGAGCGTACCATGCTGCGCCGGGTAAATTCGAACAGGCTCAGGATGGAACATTATTGCTCGATGAAATCTCCGAGATGAGTCTGGCGCTGCAGGCCAAATTGTTGCGTGTAGTGCAGGAGCGCGAGGTAGAGCGCCTTGGCGGACAGAAGCTGATTCCGTTGAATGTGCGTGTGCTTGCGACATCCAACCGCAATCTGCGCGCGGAAGTCACCGCTGGGCGTTTCCGTGAAGATCTGTTCTATCGTTTGAATGTGTTCCCACTGCCTCTGCCCGCGTTGCGCGAACGCAAGGAAGACATCCTCCCCATTGCGCGGAGGCTCATCGAACGTCATAGTCATGGCGTATATCCCCTGCCAGTGTTGTCTGATGAGGCGGCGCAGCGTCTGCGGGCGCATGCCTGGCCTGGCAACGTGCGCGAGTTGGATAATGTGATACAGCGTGCCTTGATTATGAAGTCGGGCGCAATAATTAATCCGGCCGATTTGCACTTCGAAACAGAGCCGGCACGTATCGAGCCGCTCACCTCGTCAGGCCATGAAGCCCCAAACGAGGAAATTTTCCTTGATGATGATCTTAAGTCCCATGAACAGCAATTGATTATCGAGGCATTGCATACGGCAAAGGGCAATCGCAAGGAGGTTGCTGAACGGCTTGGCATTAGCCCGCGCACATTGCGTTACAAACTGGCTCGACTGCGCGAGGCAGGCGTGGCGATACCTGATTAACAGGAATGGTGCGGAATGTGCATGAAAACACTTGCAGGTTGGGCCAAGGGGCTTTGCTCCGGACCCAGCAATAAGGAGAGCGTATGAGCAACACCATAGACACAAGCCAATTACTGGCGCAAATGCGCGCCATGGCTGCGCAGGCGCAGGCAAAGCCGTCCATCACGGAAACGGATGCTGCGGCTAATACGGATTTTTCCAGCCTGTTTAAAAGCGCCATTGAGAAAGTCAACGATGTACAGCAGCAAGCCGGAAATTTGGCGCAGGCCTTTGAAGCAGGCGACTCCAAGGTCGAGCTTACCGAAGTGATGGTGGCATTACAGAAGTCGAGCCTTTCCTTTCAAGCCATGACTCAGGTGCGTAACAAGCTGGTGTCGGCCTATCAAGAAATTATGAGTATGCCGATTTAATTGATTGATCAATCGATACAGCCCCCGTCTCGAACACGAAACTCAGAACTAGACACTTAAAAATGGCGCTAATAAAAGCAGAAAACATGACAGCCCAGATGCGCGGCTTTAGCGGTCTGCCAGCGCTGCGCCAGATGGGATTGATGATTGGCCTGGCGGCCAGCGTGGCGCTGGGAGTGGCCGTTGTTTTGTGGTCGCAGGCGCCGAATTATCGCGTCTTGTACAGTGGTCTTGCCGCGCAGGACGCAACCCAGATCGCCGATGCCTTGCAGAAGGATGGTATTGCCTACAAGGTCGATGAAAACAGCGGCGCTGTGATGGTGTCCGCCGATCAGGTGCATGCTGCGCGCCTCAAGATGGCTTCGCAGGGGCTGCCCAAAGGGACGGTAGAAGGTTTTGCCTTGCTCAACGATCAGCCCACGTTCGGGACCAGCCAGTTCATGGAAAACGCGCGTTACCAGCATGCATTGGAGGGCGAGCTGGGGCGGACTATTTCCGAATTGGGCAATGTGCAGGGCGCGCGCGTGCATTTGGCCATCCCCAAGCAGTCGGTATTTATTCGCAACCGCGAACCGCCCAGCGCCTCGGTGCTGATCAACCTCTATCCAGGGCGCAATCTTGAAGAAGGGCAGGTCGCGTCGATAGTGCATTTGCTAGCCTCCAGTGTTCCCAACCTGAATGCAGAGCATGTGACAGTGATCGACCAGAAGGGCCGTCTGCTGACTTCACCGGAAACCTCTAAAAGCATGCAGCTTACCGCCAGCCAGTTCGATTACCGGCGTCGGCTTGAGGAAAACTACATCAAGCGCATCGAAGACATCATCTCGCCCATTGCCGGCGTTGGCGGTGTTCGGGCACAGGTGGTGGCGGATCTGGACTTCAGCGTCACCGAACAGACCCAGGAAACATACAACCCCGATCAACCGGCGATACGCAGCGAACAGACACTGGATGAGCAGTCGGCGGGCGCCGCCGCAGTGGCAGGCGTGCCGGGCGCATTGACCAATCAGCCGCCAGCGGGAGGGACAGTGTCCGCCCCCAACCCTACCGCGCCGAACGCCAAGGGTGCCGTGCCTGTCGCAAATACGGCGCCTGCCGTGCAGACGCCGCTCAACAGCACCAAGCGCGCGACGCGCAATTTCGAGCTGGATAAAGTCATCAGCCATACCCAAATGCCAAGTGGCTCGGTACGCAAATTATCGGTGGCGGTGGTGGTCGATGATCACCAGAAGGTGAATAAGAAAGGAGAAGTTGTGCGCACTGCGCTGAAGCCTGAAGAGCTTGCACGCATCACCTCGCTGGTCAAGGAAGCGGTGGGTTTCAGCACGCAACGCGGCGACACTGTGAATGTGATTAATGCCCCGTTTACAGTGGCGGCGGAAATGCCCGTGCCGGAGCCGAAATTGCTGGAACAGCCCTGGATTTGGGATGTGGCGAAACAGGCGCTGGGTGGTTTGGCGGTATTGTTCCTGATCTTCGGCGTGTTGCGCCCAGTGCTGCGCAGTCTCGCGGAGAAGGGCAAGGAATCTTCACTTGTTGCGGCACAGCATGCTACGGAACGCATGGAGGAATTTCCAGGCATGATGGAGGATCGCATTAGCCTGCCTGGTGCAAGCTCAACAATGCAAGGCGCTGCACAACTTGCCGCGCCTGCATCCACATCCTCGCAAAATTATGAGTCGCAACTTGATGCTGCGAGAGCGCTGGTAGGGCAAGACCCCAAGCGTGTTGCGCAAGTGGTGAAAGGTTGGGTGGCCAGCGATGCCTGAGAACAATGCACAGTTATCCGGCACGGAGCGTGCGGCCATTCTCCTGATGAGCCTGGGTGAGAAGGACGCCGCTGAAATATTGAAACATATGGGGCCCAAGGAAGTTCAGAAGCTGGGGCAGGCTATGGCGGGACTAAGCAATGTGAGCAAGGTTCAGGTATCGGAGGTTCTGGATGAGTTGATTTCCTCTGTGGAGGGCCAGACATCCCTGGGGGTAGGTTCGGAAGAGTATATTCGTAAAGTGCTGAACGAGGCGCTTGGTGCGGATAAAGCGAGTGGCCTGATTGACCGCATCCTGATTGGCCGTAACACCAAGGGGCTGGAAGCCTTGAAATGGATGGATCCGCGCGCCGTCGCGGAAATCATTCGCCTGGAACATCCGCAAATTATTGCCATAGTCTTGTCCTATCTTGATAGCGATCAGTCCGCCGAGGTGTTGAAGCAGATGCCGGAACGCATGCAGTCAGATTTGCTGATGCGTATTGCAACGCTGGACGGGATTCAGCCATCTGCTTTGCGTGAACTGGATGACATCATGGAAAGACAGTTCGCGGGAAATGCTGACAATGTTAAATCAGCCAGTGTCGGAGGCATCAAAACAGCAGCAAATATCCTTAACTTCATAGACAGCACGCGTGAAGTAAAGATTATGGAAACCATCAAGGATGTAGATGCCGATCTTGGCCAGAAGATAGAAGACTTAATGTTCGTGTTCGATGATCTGGCATCCGTGGATGACCGTGGCATGCAGGCGATATTGCGCGAGGTGTCAGGCGAAGTACTGATTTTGGCATTGAAAGGCGCGGATGAAGATCTCAAGGAGAAGATTTTCAAGAATATGTCCAAACGCGCTGCGGAAATGTTGCGTGACGACCTGGAGGCCAAAGGTCCGGCACGTCTCAGCGAGGTAGAGGCCGCACAGAAAGAGATTCTTGCTATTGCACGGCGCATGTCCGAGGCAGGAGAAATATCGCTAGGCGGAAAAGGAGAGGATTTTGTCTAAAATTATTCCCAATAGAATCATTACCGGCGATGATCTGAGCGCCTATCAGCGCTGGGAAGTACCTCTTATGCAAGCGGATATACCCCCAGCCCCCGTGCAACCACTCCCAACGGCCGACCAAATCGAACAAATCCAGAAACAAGCCTATGAAGAGGGATATGCCCAAGGATTGCAGCAAGGACGTGAAAAAGGGCATATAGCAGGACTGGCGGAAATGCAGGCGCAGGCGCAACGCCTGGACCAATTGCTGAACACGCTTGGCGTGCCATTGGCGCAGCTTGACGAGGATGTTGAAAAGGAGCTGGTGTCACTGTCCATCGCCATCGCGCGTCAGATCGTGCGGCGTGAGATCAAAACAGACCCAGGCCAGATTGTTGCGGTGGTACGCGAGGGCGTTGCAAGTTTGCCGCTAGCTTCACGCAATATTCACCTGCATCTTCATCCAGAAGATGCGGCACTGGTACGTGCCGCGCTGTCACTGACGGAAGGCGATAAAATCTGGCGGATTGTCGAAGACCCGGTGTTGACGCGGGGCGGCTGCCGCGTTGTGACCGACACCTCTCAGATTGACGCCAGTCTCGACAGCCGCATTGCGGCAATCGCCGCATCCATACTGGGAGGCGCGCGTGGATACGAAAACCCCGGCCATTGATGCGCATCGCAGTGCGGCGTGGCGCGAGCGTTTAGCATGGCATCGCGCACGTCTTGACGCGCCACCGCCGCTCATCGTGGAAGGAAAACTGACCCGCATGGTTGGATTGACGCTGGAGGCAGTGGGATGCCAGGCGGCAATAGGCGAGCGTTGCCTGGTGATAGGCCCCGGCGGCGAACGGGTAGAAACTGAAGTGGTAGGCTTTTCCGGAAATAAAACCTTTCTAATGCCTACTGGTGAAATCCGTGGTTTGATGCCCAGCTCACGGGTTATACCGGTAAGGCGCGCCTATGACGTGGCGGTGGGTGACGCATTGCTGGGCCGTGTGCTGGACGGTGGCGGCCGGCCACTGGATGGAGGCGGTCCGTTACGCACCGAAGCAACCATCCCTCTGTCCGGGCGCCCTCTCAACCCGCTAGCGCGCCGCCCGATACGCGAACCCCTGGATGTCGGTGTGCGCGCCATTAATGCCTTGCTGACGGTGGGGCGCGGTCAGCGCATGGGCCTGTTCGCCGGTAGTGGTGTAGGTAAAAGCGTCTTGCTGGGCATGATGACACGCTTTACCAATGCCGATGTCATCGTCGTAGGACTGATCGGCGAGCGTGGCCGCGAAGTGAAGGAATTTATTGAAAACATCCTTGGTGCCGAGGGTATGGCGCGATCAGTGGTGGTCGCCTCTCCGGCGGATCACACGCCGATGATGCGTCTGCATGGCGCGATGCTGGCGACCAGCATCGCCGAATATTTCCGCGACCAGGGCAAGCAAGTGCTGCTTTTAATGGATTCTCTGACGCGCTTTGCCCAGGCCCAGCGCGAGATAGCACTCGCCATAGGCGAGCCTCCTGCAACCAAAGGTTATCCACCCTCGGTATTTGCCAAGCTTCCGCAGCTGGTGGAGCGTGCCGGGAATAGCGATGAAACCGGGGGTTCAATAACGGCATTCTACACCGTGCTTGCCGAAGGCGATGATCAGCAAGATCCCATCGCCGACGCAGCGCGCGCCATACTCGATGGCCATGTTGTATTAAGCCGCCAGCTGGCGGAAGCGGGTCACTACCCGGCGATTGATATCGAAGCCTCCATCAGCCGAGTCATGACGGAAGTTACAGACTCGGCTCACCAGAGTTCGGCACGTCGTTTCAAGCAGCTCTACTCCGCATACCAGCAAAACCGCGATCTGATCTCCATAGGCGCATACAGCCGTGGCAATGACGCCAATATTGATCAGGCTATCGACTACCATCCGCGCCTCCTGGATTTTCTCCATCAAGGTATGCACCAGCCTGTGCCATTGGCAGAGAGTATCAATGAACTGAATATGCTGATAAGGGCGCAGTAACTAAAGTTAAATCAAGAATGCGCTTTTCTACACAACGCTTGGTGGGATGCGCACTAGGTATCGACTTTTGGATTTCTCATGACAAAATCACAGCGCCTGAAGCCAGTCATTAAGGTGTCGGAAACCCGAGAGCAGGATGCTGCCAGAGCCCTGGCTGAAAGCAAGCGCATCCTTTCCGAGCGGCAGGCCAAACTCGCTGATCTTAATATCTATCGTGAAGAATACAACGCGCGCTTCAACGCATTGGGGGGGAAAGCAATACCGGCAATCAAGGTGAATGAATTCCGGGTATTCCTTGCCAATTTGAATGCTGCAATCGCCTGCCAGGAAAAGATGATTGAAAATAGCCAGCGTGAATTTGAAGACAAATTGCGCATTTGGTATCAAGTGCGCGGCAGGGTCAAGGCACTAAACGGTATTGTTGAAAGATATCATCAGGGCGAGATGCGTACCGAAAATCAGCGAGAGCAGAGCGCGGAGGACGAAAGAGCCTGTCGGACCAATAAAAATGGACGAGACACCTAAAGTTATAGTCAAGGGCACCGATATTAACAGCATGAGATTAATTAACAAATGTTAACAGCCTTAAAAAGAAGTAGTTTAAAAATTAAATTCCGAAGAGGATCCTATGATTAAAGGCCAATCAGGAACGATTGAAAAGATAACATGCGAAGAAATAATGGATATATCAATCGCAAGTGAGTTTTATAAAAAGTTAAAAAAATCATTGGAAATGAACTCTCCCATTACTATTGAAGCGGAAAATGTTGAGAGAGCAGATACCTCAATATTACAAATTTTGTATGCATTCTTTTTAGAGGCCTCTATTAGAGGCATAGATGTGAGTTGGAGTAATCCATCCGAGAAGCTGCGTTTGTCAGCACGCCTAATTGGGGTGGACGATGTCCTTAGGTTGAAATAAATATGGATCATATATTTTTGTAAGTTTTCTATAAACTGGAAGATTAAAATGGCAAAGATATTGGCTGTTGATGATTCCGCATCCATGCGTCAAATGGTGTCCTTCACACTTAAAGGCGCAGGTTTTGAAGTTGTTGAAGCGGTTGATGGACAAGATGCCTTTAAAAAAGCACAAACAGAAAAAGTGAATCTTGTTTTGACGGATGTGAATATGCCAAACATGGATGGGATAACCTTGATTCGACAACTAAGAGCCCTTCCTAATTACAAATTTATTCCCATGCTGATGCTGACCACGGAATCCGCCGACAACAAAAAGAGTGAAGGAAAAGCGGCAGGCGCTACTGGCTGGCTGGTGAAGCCGTTTAACCCAGAACAGCTTATTTCCACTATAAAGAAAGTATTGGGATAAAACAATGTCGATAGATATGTCTCAATTTCACCAAACGTTCTTTGAAGAAAGCTTTGAAGGACTTGGGGTTATGGAGTCTGGACTCCTTAATCTTGACGTTGGCACGGCGGATGTCGATGTGGTGAATGCCATATTTCGCGCGGCACACTCCATAAAAGGCGGGGCGGCAACCTTTGGATTCTCCAGTGTGGCCGGCTTTACCCACGTGATGGAAACGTTGCTTGATGAGATGCGAGATCAACGCAGAAAGGTAACCGAAGAAGCCGTCAACCTTTTGTTGCTGTCAGTGGATTGTCTGCGAGACCTGCTTGTGTCGGCACGTGACGGATCTTCAGTAGATGATCCAAGAGTAGTTGAGATACAAAATAAACTAGAGAATCTTCTTTCAGGAAAAAAAGAAGTAGATTCATGTGTTGATCAACATATAAAAGTAGAAAAAGAACGCGGGCAAGGATGGGATATAAAATTCATTCCCTACGTGAATATGCTCGTCACAGGGAACGATCCTGTGAGGATGTTCGGAGAATTAAGTTCTTTAGGTGATCTGTCGGTAAAGGTGGACTCGTCAAAGATGCCAGGATTCAATGATATGAATCCTGAAGAATGCTATCTATCATGGGAAATATCAATAAAAACAAATGTTAAACGCGAAAAGATATCTGAAATATTCGATTGGGTGGATGGAGAGTGTGATTTAAAAATAGAACAAATATCTCAAGAAGTAGATAAATCATTTATTGCAAGTAACGATGCTCATTCTGAGCATGTGAGTGACATAAAAATTAAGGACGATCACTCTCATAATCTGCCATCTATTGAAGAAAAGAGACATACTGCCGACAGGAGGGTGTCTTCAGGTTCAGCGGAAAATAGCTCTATCAGAGTAAGCATAGACAAGGTTGATGATCTTATCAACATGGTCGGAGAGTTAGTGATAATTCAATCCATGTTGGCCCAGCTAGGAAAGGACTTCGATAGCAGCCAGATAATGAAGTTGCGAGATGGGTTGTCACAACTGGAGCGTAATACCAGAGAGCTCCAGGAAAGCGTTATGCGGATTCGAATGTTGCCCATCAGTTTTGCATTTAATCGCTTCCCTCGCATGGTTCATGACCTCAGCAAGAAGCTTGGAAAAGAAATGGGTCTTCAGGAAATCGTGTGGGTCATTTTGCATGAAATTTATATAACCGGGAGCATGCAAGTGAGAATTTTGAGTCTCAGGTACTCCTCATC